>Ga0209429_10000466_pt1 | contig 27119 bp, 27 predicted proteins | sample BarGraNGADG00212_3_FD_184493 | JGI IMG/M metagenome (GOLD analysis project Ga0209429, IMG submission 184493) | Arctic peat soil microbial communities from Barrow, Alaska - Barrow Graham LP Ref core NGADG0004-212 (SPAdes) (version 2) | ecosystem: Environmental > Terrestrial > Soil > Wetlands >...
TCAGTCGGCGTAGGCTGCGACTACGCCTTCTTCTCTCGACTTTGATATGACGAAAAATCTCTCTTCGCATCGGCGCATTACTGTTTTCAAATAGTATCATTGGTCCAAGTCCGGAACCCTTTGCGATTCCAATGGAGCCCCGCATATTGGTGTGGATTCATTTGGCTGCCTGAACCATGCAGAAGCATTGTTTTCCGCCAAGAGCGCGGCAATTTGCTGTGATCCTCAGCGCGTTTGAGTTGATTAGCCGTGCCGTCATGTGTCAACATGATTGATCCCTATACCTGCGAAAATTCAGACGAGCCGCTGAATCGGGGATAAGATATCAGTTACCTGTATCTTATCCCCACTTGACTTATTTGTTCACAGCTTTCTTTCGCAGCAGGAACTTGTCCACACTCACCCTCGGCTGGGGATGCTCCTGCTCGCGAATGGCCTCCGGCAAGTCCATGGGGTCGCCAGGATGGCCCACCGCGATGATCTCGATGATCGTCAGGTCGTCGGGGATGGAAAATAGCTCGCGGGCCTTCTGCTTATTAAAGCCGGCCATCGGGGGACGGAATCTGCTGCCGCTTGTGGCGGATGAAGGCAGATGGAGGAGTCAAGCGAAGCGAGGCAGATAACCGAGCACCCGCGAGGGAAGACTGACGACGTCTGAGCTTGCGAGGGAACCAAGCGAAATGAGGCAGGCGCCTGAGCTCTGCGAGGGATGCCTGACGACGATTGAGCTTGCGGAGGTCAACCAATCCTGTGGAGTCTCATCCCACCGCAAAGAATCGCTTCGCTGTCTTTGCTTACGTTATGTGGCTGAGGCATGAATGGGGATTGATGGGGATTTCATCCCCAAGCCCCTGACAAGGGGAATTTCCCCTTGACCCATTATTTCCCTGTGGCTTCAGTGCTTGATGAACGTTCCCTTGTCCAGTTCGTCAAACGCCTTCTGCAGCTCTGCACGCGTGTTCATCACGATGGGCCCGCCCCAGGCTATGGGCTCATGTAGTGCCTTGGCCTGGCACAGCACGAAGCGCAGCCCGTCCGCGCACGCGGCGATGGTCATACCATTCCCCTTGGAGAACAGCACGGCGTGCTTTTCCTTGATCACTTCCTGCGTCGCGCCAAAGCTGCCGCTGCCCGCGACCAGGTAGACAAACAGGGTCTCGTCTTCCGGCGTTTCCAGCTCAAAGGCCGCGCCAGGCTTCAGGTCTACGTCCAGCATGCGCATCTTGACATAATCGCCCTGAGCCGCGCCCTGCGTGCCCCGATAACTGCCCGAGATCACGCGCACACTGGCGCCGTTTGCGGCCACCACCGGCATGTCTTCATCGCGGATGTCGTGGTAGGCAGGAGCCGTCATTTTGTTCGCCGCCGGCAGGTTCAGCCACAGCTGCAGGCCCAGCATGCGCGGCGCCTCCTTGGGCATCTCCTGATGCAGAATGCCTGAGCCGGCCGTCATCCACTGGCAGCAGCCGTCCAGGATACTGCCCTGGTTGCCCAGCGAATCCCCGTGCTCGATATCGCCCTGGATCAGGTAGGTGACTGTCTCGATCCCGCGGTGCGGGTGCCAGGGGAAGCCCTTGACATAGTCCCGCGGATCCCTTGAATCAAAGGCATCCAGCATCAAAAAGGGATCAAAGGCCTCCGTGGTGTCGTGCCCCAGCACGCGCACCAGCTTGACCCCCGCGCCATCCTGCGTGGCCATCCCTGTGACGATTTGTTCGACTGTTCTGTTCATGATGGGTCTCCTTTGGTGTGTGGTGCGCCATAGGTGGCGATGATTGAGAGGGGCGTGCAGAGCCCGGATAGCGCAGAAAGGCCTCGAATTCGAGCCCTTTACAGTCGGGGCGCTTCTTTTACAATTTGCACAGGGGGAAGGCATCGTGACCCAAGTGTTTACCTTGCTTTCGCAGGTCTGTACCAGTATGGAATTGTAGTGCTGTGACCCGTGCGGTAGCGTTTTCCGGGAATCGGTTTAAAGCAAACATAGAGGACGAATCTGCGTGTTTTTCGTTCACTCCGACTGCTTCCAGGCTTCTTCCACATGATCCCATGTCCCGGTGTATTCAGTTTCGCTCACTATGGCGGTGTATATTGGCCGGAGGAAATGCCGGACCGTGAGCATAACGTCAGGGAATGTTGAAGCTTCATTGTGTATGCGCTTTGAAAAACCGGTCCATTGCTCCAGTTTTACAGCATTCTGGGCGAATTCGTCTGTGAAAATGACAGGGGATAATGCCATGGGTGTGGCTCTGCGTTTGAGCGTTTGAGATATGGCCGAAAAGAGTGTATGGCCGTCAAAATCATACGCTGATGCCAGCATGGCAATGTCATAGAAATCCTTCATGCGGCTGTTTGCCAAGGCCAGGTATATCATTGCCTGGAATTTCTCCGCGATGATCGATTCTTTGGAGTATACGAGGAGCTGCGCTTCATCCATATCCAATAGAGACGGATAGACCATGCTTTCGGGTTTGGGAATGATGATATCCCCAAATCCGATATCGAATTGCAGCGTGCTTCTTGACCTGTCGAGATAACAGACTACTTTGATTCGAACGCCCGAGTAATCCGCATCTTCAGTAATGCGCTCAGCAACCAGTGTGTTTAGGTCATATGTAACGGCGTCATCTGAGGGTATACTGCAGATCTCCCGGAAAATTCCAATCATTTCCTCAGGCGCATTATTGATTTGCCGTGCCAGGAAATCAATGTCCCGTGTCGCGCGGGATCGATTCTCGAAAAGCACATGCAGCAAGAGACCGCCCTTCAGGACAAAGTCCTTGGCATACCGCGATTTGGACAGACGCAGCAGGACGCGCTCAATGAAATAGTGAGTCTGTATGTATTCATAGGGTTTCCCTGACAGTACGGCCAAGGAGCGCAGTTGAGCCAACACCAATCTCAATCATCAATGCTTTGATGCGGCGGATCTTTTCCGCCCTATCTTTGCCTCACTCAGTCAGCGTAGGCTGCGACTACGCTTTCTTCACTCGACTTCGATAAACCGAAAAATCTCTCTTCGCATCTGTGCATTACTTCATTCGATTAGTTCAGATACTGTCCGCTTTGCTCACAAAAGTGCCTCCACATAGGAATACAGTTTCTTGTGAAGCCGCATTTTTTCGGCATATTCGTACAGCCTCTGAATGTTCTTCTTGCCGCGCATATACCTGCGGATGATTTCAAGCGCGACATCGTCCCCGATCTCATCGCGGTGCTTAAAAATGTCGCAGACTGTACGCTCCGGGTCATAGATAGGCAGTGTGACCGAGTCTTTGGTGATTTGCGTTCTGCCCAGAAAGAATAGCGGCGGCATAAACTGCGTGATTTTGACGGGAGGGAAATCAGGCAGTTTAGGTGGGTGACCGGCATTGGGAACCGCAATGTATACAGCTTCCGGTAGGACAGTCGTGAAGCCATACTGCTCCGCTGCTGAAAGGAAATACAGCGTTGCGTTTGGAATGACGGATATGGCGATCTCATTGTCTGACAGATGATGCATCTGGTCTTTCCATACGTAGTATCCTGCTTTGATGCGAGCGATGTCATTTGCAGAGAGCAGGTCCCGAATATCCTTGCTGCAAACACCATGCTTGAGAAGCTGAGATGCGCGCAGCACTGGCCCCTCATTTTCAAATGATGAGCGGATCTGCATCAGACGCTCCTGTGTCAAAGGATCACCCCCGGTTTTCGGGTTTTCACTGATTGAAAAACTGAAATTTGATGGTTACATTGTACCGCGCTTCATCACGGAAGTCAAATGTAGGGAGGTGTTCTTGGGAGCGAAGCATAGCGCGGCGAAGCCAATATAGAATTGTTGTGCTAGTACTGTAGTTGAAAATCGCACCCCCCGCAAAGATTCGCTTCGCTGTCTTTGCTTGTGTTTTTAATCCTTGTTCTTCTTTCTTGCACACTTTGGGCATCCAGTTCCACCTTTACCAGTCCTGGAATTTGTCATCGCTTTCCATTCATATCCGCATATATCACATTTCCACCAGACCTGCTTGTTGCTACCCTTACTCACCTGTTGTGGGGTCAAATTTTCATTCTTTTGATAGTTCCATTGCTTGGCAATTTCAGGATGTGTGGTGCACAAATCGTTGTATCCTGCTAAAACCTTCTTGCCACTACAATAGGGACATTGTCTTCCTATACTTCTGTTTGAAACTGTCGCTTCATACGCGTGTCCATTAGAACATGACCACCAGACTTTCTTGTCAGAGTACCTACCAACCATTTCCGGCTTAAGTTCCCCGTTCAAAGGATAATTCCATTCTGCTGTCAGTTCCGGATCGAGTGTTTTCAGGTCAGATACTCCCCCTTCAATTTGCTTATGATTACAAATAGGACAACCATTGCCTCTGACTCTATCTTTAATTGCTGAACGGAATGGATGTGCGCTTTTATTGCATTTCCAATAGACAGTTTTGTGACTTCCTGAACTGTATCTATCAGGTGAAATACCAATATTTTTTGTATAATCCCATTCCGCCAATAAGTCAGGATGATTATCTCCAAACGAACCTCTTTCAGCTACAATGTCGGCATTTCTTGTGATGATTTGCTGTTTCCTGCCGCAAATTGGACACCCATACCCATATGTTCTATTGGAGATTTGTGTCCTCCATTCATGACCTTGCGCACATATCCACCACACCTTTCTTCCTGAGCCCGGAGTAACGCTCTGGGGCTGAAGCTCCCCGTTCTTTATTGGATGCCATTGTTTTGCCACTGCTGGGGATAAAGTCAGGAGGTCATTGTAACCGACCAACACATGTTTTCCGGCGCAAATCGGGCAACCCTTACCTTGAATTCTTTTTTGTGGCTTTCCTATCCATTCATGGCCGTTTTTGCATATCCACCAAACCAATTTGCCGCTTGAAAAAGAAACCATTTCTGGTTTGATTCGTCCGTTTTTCGCATGATTCCACTCGCCTAACAATTCAGGGTATTTAACAGCAAGGCTGTTTGCCTTTTCCTGTTCAATGTATTGCTCAAATATACTCATCCTGTCTCTTTCAATATCAACTTGTACAGGTAAAGATAGATTCAGCTTATCTACTAACTGATGAATGACCCATGGCAAGTTTTCATGTGAGGCTTTACATACATAATAAACAATATCGTCGTCAACTTTATTCTCGTATGCCTCGATGATTCTTATCAATCGTATATGCTCGGAACTCAGTTTCATTGTTTTCGCTTTATCTGCCTTTATTACTTTCGACTGGGAATGGAAGTAACGACCATCATATTCAATGGCACAGTTAATTGACGGAAGATATATGTCGACTTCCTTGCCCAGAAGTCTGCTCCTGTTCTCAGCTTGAATGCATTGTGATAAGTAGAAATATATCGCTTGTTCTGGAAAAGACGTCTTGAGTTCTTTACTGCATTCCGGGCATCCAACATGATTACCGAACCTGCTGGCAATAGTTGCGCGCCACTCGTGTCCTCTTTTGCATATCCACCAAACTTTTTTCCCTGAATATGCCAAGAAATCATTTGGCGTCAATGATTCGTTTTTCTCAATGTTCCATTCCTTTGAAAGATTCGGGTCATTATCCGCCAAAGAACCGGAGACACCCATTTTGCTCTTGATTATCGCTGCTACGCGCTTTTTCTTAGCACACTCTGGACAACCTCTTCCGCTTACTCTTGAAGCAATAGTTGCCTGCCACTGATGATTTTCGGAGCATTCCCACCAGGCCTTTTTCCCGCTTCCACATGTAACATTCTTTGGAGTAAGGGTACCATTCTTTTCAAATAACCATTCTCTTGACAAATCTGGCTGCAATGTTGCCAAATCGGTTTCACCGACAATGGGTAAACGCCCCGAACAAAAAGGACAACCAGACAGCAATGTTGTTCTATTTCGGACTTGAGTTTTCCATCGATGGCCTTTTGTGCAAATCCAATTCACAACTTTATCAGACCCATATGTAATTTGATTTAGGTCAATGTCTTTGTTGGCATCCAAATCCCACTCTGCAACAAGCTGCGAATTGTGAATTAGGTATTTATTGTCCATAGTGTTTTCTCCTTAAATTTTTGAAAGGCATGATACAAAGACCAGTGATTTATGTTTATGGCACATGATTTAAGTTGGATGGTATGCCAGTTCTCAAGGATCACTATCGTGAAAATATCTTAATTGCCAACGAAAGTAGTGTATTGCGTTAACAGACGTGTTGTCAAGAATCATTTTGTTGGTTGCGATCTAGAATAACAGACACTGCTGTCAGCGACGGAGGATGAAGACTTGTGCGGAACAAACTAAAATAGAGAAACGCAAGAAAATGTTGGCTATGAAACAAATTAACACCTGAATTTGCGGGGGATGATCAAGCAATATATTCACAATTTACAAAGATTTGATGTAATTAAACAGTGCGGCAAATCGCAAAAAGTGTGATATCATGAAAAGGTTGGTAACAAGACAAGAAATTTTGGAGGATGAGTAACGGGTAAAGGTAAACCATAGATGGTTGCATGAGAGAATTCTGCTGCCTGATGGTAACGGACGAACTTGCACACTTTTTGGGACTTGACTTTGAACGCAGGAAGAATAACTTGCCAAATTAGTTATCGTAAGATATACTATTCACAGAACAAATAGCGTGTTATTGGAGGACATAAGTATAGCAATCTATTGCCTAGCACATATCGCACAAAACATTCGACAGTTAATCCAGGCACAAACATATGAGCGAATTATTTGTGACCTGATGAATAGTTCATCCGTAGTTTTTCCTCACAGATACCAACAAGTAACCGAACAGGCGCATGGCGAGTGTGATTTTGTTGATATAAATAACGGCAGAAAATATGATGCCAAATTGCTATTTAGCAGTGAGCAATGCGAATTATTGGCCAAAGGAACAAGCTGTTTACTTGAGTGGATCATCTCGATTCGCAAAGAAATCGAAGAAGCATCTGTAAAAGTAATGCACAAACAAATAAATGCACAAGGGACAATACTATATGCTGAAATGCTAAAGAGACTGCAATCTGTTGCTGTTGATGAAATCGCTATTCTATTTATTCCTTACCCCATTGTTCCTGCTTCTGAAAACTCTGTTTTTTTACAATTTGCGAGTGACATAGTTAGCATAACTTATGATACTATCGTTAAGGTATATCCACAACGCTTCAACGATAAACAAACAATCATAATTTATCCGTCTGTAATAGATGGGAAACTGGTATTAAGGGATTTAGCTACCAACACAAGAGAATATCTGCCGATTGAACCACTTTCACCATATATAGTGTATGAGTTGGCAGAGCATCCGAACGAGAACGCTGATATCTTGATTTTTAAGTGATTAGGAAGCAGGAAATGAGCGACAAAATTATACGAAAGTACAGCAGAAGTGACAGTCACATCCCCTGCAAAGATTCGCTTCGCTGTCTTTGCTTACTGTTTTTCGGCTACGCATGGTGAAAACGATGGCGGGTTTCACCCCCCAATCCCCTGACAAGGAACTTCGTCCCTTGACCCATCCCTTGAGTGCCGTACCCTACCATCGCGCTCCCCCTCAACCCCCTGTGGATAACTCCAAACTTATCCACATACATATGAACGAAATTTATCTAAACTAAAACCAATCCCTTGCCCCGTCTGCGAAAACGGGGCTTTTTTCGCCTGAAAATATGTCAGTGAATGTCAGTAAGTTTCTGTGTTAAGGTCGATCCAGGTGATGCGGGCATCCATCCCAAGCTCCGGTACGACCCGCACCACGCACAGAAAGGAGGTGAAATCAACATGATTACAAGAGATAAAAACCAATTCATCGAGCAGCCCATGGAGCGCGTGCTCACCGGCGTCCTGAGCGAGTTCACCCGCACCCTGCCCCGCCTGGAGCGGCTGCAGCGCTACTTCAGCGGCCGCCACGATGTTCTGGCCAGATCGCGCGCCGAGGGCCTGCCCAACACCAGGCTGCCCCACGGCTTCCCCCGCTACATCGCCCAGGTGGGCGCCAGCTTCCTATTGAGTGAGCCCGTGCGCTACCAGGATGCCGACCATGAGGAAGCCGTGCAGGCGCTGGAAACCCTCTACGCCGCCGCCGGCGCCGACCAGGCCGATATGGAGCTGGCCATGCAGCAGGCAGTCTTTGGCCGCGCCGTCTCCCTCAACTACCACGGGGAGCAAGGCCAGCCAAGGATAGCAGCCCTTGACCCCCGAAGCGCCTTCGTCGTCTATGACGACACGGTGGAGCACCGGCCCCTGATGGGCCTGATGCTGTCCAACTCAGGTATCGGCGGCGCGGGAAAATTGCGGGAGGGCAGCCTCTCCGTCTACACAGACAGCGGCTGCACCAGCTACGCCCTCAGCGCCAATAGCCAGATCACCGGGCCGCGAATGAGCAGCGCCCACCAATTTTCCCGCGTGCCGATGGTGGAGTACCTCAATGAGGCCGAGGCGCACGGCGACTTTGAGGACGTGCTGCCCCTCATCGACGCCTACGACCTGCTGTCCAGCGACCGCCTCAACGACAGGGCGCAGTTCGCCGACGCCTTGCTGGTCCTCACCGGTGTGATGGGCCTTGGCACCGCGGAAAACCCCTACGACCACCGCACCGGCATCCAGCGTCTCAGACAGGAGAAGACCCTCACGCTGCCTGATTCCGACGCCAGCGCCAAGTGGCTGGTCAAGGACCCGATGGAAGGCGACATCGATGTGCTGCGCCAGGCCTTGTCCGGGGACATCCACAAGTTCTCCATGACGCCGGACTTTGGCGATGAGCGCTTCGCAGGCAATGTGTCCGGCATCGCCATCAAGTACAAGCTCTTCTGCCTGGAGCAGCGCATCCGCCTCAAGGAGCGCTGGTTTATGAGCGGCCTTCGGGAGCGCGCCCGCGTCATGGCAGGCTACATGCGCTCAGCCGGGATGCCCGAGCTTGACCCTGAGCGCCTGACCATCTGCTTCACGCACAAGATTCCGGAGGAAGACAACTAAGACATTGAAACTACATGAAGGAGTAAAGAATGGATCAACAGGAAACCGCCCTTGAAATGGGCGAGAATACCACGCAAACCAAGCCCGCGTCTGACAGACGCGACGATACCACACCGACCAACCCCGCGCCTCATGAAAAGCGCGAGGACACCGCGCAGCTCAAGGCCGCGCTTGACAAGCGCGAGCAGCTGCTCGCCCTGGCCGAGCGGCGCCTGACCGCCCGCGCACTCCTGATGGAAAAGGCGCTGCCCCAGGAGATGATCGGCCTGTTGGACCTGTCAGACGACGCGCAGATGCGCGCCACCCTGCAGCTGGCTGAGCAGCTGCTGCGCAGCGGCCAGCTGATGGTTCCCCAGACGCCCAAGGCTGCCACGTTCACGCCGGCGGAGGTAGGCAGTTTCACTTACGCCCAGCGCGCGGCGTTGTACCAGACAGACAAGGATAGCTATCAACAAATTTATGGAGGTAAAAACCTATGAGCACCACCTTGAAATCAAACCTGATCATCCCGGAAGTTATCGCGGACCTGGTGGAGACCACCCTGGGCGACAAGGTTACCCTGCTGCCCCTTACCACGGCGGACGACAGCCTGGTGGGCCAGCCGGGCGATACGCTGAAGTTCCCCGCCTTTCGCTACATCGGCAAAGCCACCAAGGTGGATGAGAACGGCCTGGTGCAATCAAGCGTTCTGTCCGCCCAGATGGTATCGGCCACGGTGGGCAAGTACGCCAAGGCTGTGCAGATCACCGATGAAAGCCGTCTGTGCGGCTTTGGCGACCCGGTGGGCGAGGCCGCCCTGCAGCTGGCCCACGCCATCGACCACGCGGTGGATGACGCGCTGTTTGACGTGCTGAAGGCCGCGGGCTACCAGCGCAGGGCGGGCATCACCGCGCTGTCAAGCGAGGCGGTGGTCGACGCGCTCACCCTGTTTGGCGAGGATCAGGAGGGCGACAAGGTGCTGTTGACCGACGCCGATGGCTTCGCCAGGCTGCGCAAGGACCCCAATTACCTCAGGGCAAACGATATCGCCCAGCGCATGGTTTTTTCCGGCGCCGTGGGCGAGATCTGGGGCTGCCAGATCGTCATCTCCTCAAAGATCAAGACGGACCCCCTCGCCAAGGAAAAGCAGTATTTCATCGTCAAGCCCGGCGCCCTGCGCCTGGTCAACAAGACGGGCATCAACATCGAGGTGGAGCGCGAGCCTGCCTACATGCGCGACAACGTCTACTGCTCCAGGCACTGCGCGGCCTACCTTTACGACGCGGGCAAGCTGGTGAGTCTCTGCCTCTTCACGGGCCTTGAGACCCTTGACGAGGCGCTTAGCGGCATCACCCTGGAGGCCGGCGGCACGGGGGAAACTGTGCTGATCATCCCGGACACCATGCAGGCGCCGCTCAATTACAAGTGGGTCTACGTGCTCTCCGACATCGCCAGTCCCGCCGTGTATGGCACGGCCATGACCGGCACGCAGGCCTATGTTGATAGCGTCACCGCCATCGACGCCCTCGGCAAGAGCTTTTTGCACCTCTGCCTGGTAGGCCAGGACATGAAGCCCATTAAGGCCCTCAGCCTCAACGTGGTGGCGGGATAAGCCGATGGAGGAGTTACTACTTGACCGCCTGAGGGCGTTGTTGCCGGGGCAGGAGGAAAGCCTTGATAGCCTGTTTGAGGCGCTGCTTGATCAGGCTGGGGACCTGATCTGCGGCTACACGGGGCACGCATTGGTGCCCGAGGCCCTGCTGGGCGCGCAGCTGCGCTTGGCTGTGATCGCCTTCAACCGCCTGGGCATGGAGGGGGAGAGCTATCGCCACGAGGGCGGCCTGACCCTGCGCAGCGAGGCGCTGCCAAAGGATTTGCTGAGCCTGCTTAAGCCCTGGCGATTACTAAAGGTGCCCGGGCCATGAGGAAGCTATGGCACTATGAACAATCGATCCGTGTCGCGCCGTGCGCCCCGATGGCGGGGGAGACGGGCGGCGTCGTCAGCGTGGAGCTCTACGGGCAAGGTTACGTAATGGCTGCCGCCGTGCGCCCGGACAGGCAAAGCGAGCGCCGTGAGCGCGGCAGCCTGCGCCCCCGGGAACGGCGCCTGCTCTTCCCGCGCGACAAGGCGGCGATAAAACAGGGAGACCACTGCTACTTTGACGGAGACCCTCGCTTCTGGCGTGTAATGCAGCTGCGGGAGTACCCCCTGCATCGGGAGATCGAAGTGGAGGTGGAGGGATGAACGCCTTGATCAGGCAGGTCTATGAGGCCCTGCTGCCCCTGAATGTGGCCGTCACGCGCGGCTTCCCCCAGGCCATCGTGCCCCTGCCCTCCATCACCATTGAGGAGAAGGATAACCGGCTGGAGCGCGAGGGTGAGCAGGTGCAGGCGCTGCAGTTCTCCACCCGCGCCGCCTCGCCCGAGCAGGCCGATGCCTTGGCTGTCCAGGCGGACGCTATCCTGGCCGGCCTGCTGCTGCGCCGCACGGGCTGCAAGGACAGCGCCGAAAAGGACAGCGGCACCTATCTCAAGGTGATGGGTTACGAAAGGCGCTGGGCCCCTGAGGCGGCGGAACCCCTGACGGCCACCCTGGTGATTGGCGCTCAGCAGATCGCGGCGACGCTGATCGCCTGGGAGCGGGAGGCCGCCCTGCTGGATGTCAGCAGCCTGGCAGACGCCCTGCCCCGCCTGGTGGGAGAGCACCTGGGCAAAGCCGCGCTTACCCTGCGGTTGCCCATCCAGGCGCTGGATGCCCTGCAGGCGGCGCTGGGGCAAACAATGCAGGTGACTCTGGGCGCGCTTGTCCCGCTTTCTGTGGCGCTGCGGGGTTTTCGCCTCAGGGGTGGCGCGCTGGAGGCAACCTTTGATGAAACCCTTGCTTGAGGAGGAAAGGAAGGAAAGGGAGTTGCCCGGCGACACGGATCGCCGGCAGCTGGCCCAAATCAGTAATGGTGTATGCGCCAGTGAGATGGAATGCCTGCTGAGCGCGGAAGACATGATGTATTTACATAGAGGAGGAAATGGATGTTAGGGATTAACAATATTGCTTTGCCGATGCCCTCAGGGCTGGAGATCAGTTACAACCCGCACCCGACAGGGGGCGCGATGACGCTGCTGCGCGTGGTGACCAGCTGGTCGGGGCTGAACGCCCTGGGCCTGCAGCAGGTCCTGGCATCGACAGATGGCGTCTTCACCCTGTCCGTGCACGACCCGCGTCAAGGCCAGGTCAGGGGCTTTCAGGCCCAGCTGAGCACCTGCCGCGTGATCATCCGGGAGCCTGAAGGCCTGGCGCCAAAGCTGGCCAGCCTGTACCTGGTGATGGAGGAGATTGTTTAGCATGGATAATAAGGAATTGATCAAAGGCTGGGCGCTGCGGCAGGTGGGCTGCCCCTATGTGTACGGCGGCACGGGCGCGCGCTGTACGCCCGAGTACCGACAGGAGCGCGCAAAACAGTACCCGGCGCAGGCCGCCATCATCAGCCAGTATTGCCTTGTGCTGAGGGGCGATCAGGAGGGCTGCGCCGGCTGCAGGTACGCGGGCAAGCCCTGCTACGACTGCGCGCAGTTGGTCAAAAGCGCGCTTGAGTTGGTGGGCCAGCGCCTGCCCAGCGGCGCGACGTCGCAGTGGCGCAGCGCCAGCTGGGCCTGGAAGGGCCCCATCGACGGCAAGGCCGCGCAGCAGGTGTGTCTGCTGTTTCGCCAGGGGGAAAGCGATCCCCCCAATACGATGGCGCATGTGGGGCTAAGCCTGGGCGATGGCAGCACAGTGGACGCCCGCGGGCACAAGGCAGGCGTGGTGCTGTCAAAGATGGGTGACTATCCCTGGACGCACTACGCGGTGCCCTACGGCCTTGCGGAGCTCGCCCCGCCGCTCAAACAGGGTGACACCGGTGAGCGCGTGCGCCTGCTGCAAAGCCTCTTGATGCAGCGGGGATACCCTTTGCCCAAGTATGGCGCGGACGGCAGCTTTGGCCAGGAGACCTATGACGCCCTGCAGTGTTACCTCAAGGACCGCCAGTTGGCCCAGGGCGACACGGTGGATGCGACGCTGATGGCGCGGCTGCAGAAGGCGGATGAGTTGGCACCCGTGGCGACAGTCGAACTCAGGCTGTCGGCGCTGGAGGTGGCTCTCTACCGCATCGAAAAGGTATTGAAAGGAGACAAGGCATGAGAGTGATTGCTAAATGGCTTTCCGGCGCTGCCGGGGCGGCCTGCGCGTGGCTGTGCTGGGCGCTGGGCGGCTGGGACGGCGTGCTGCAGATGATGTTTCTGCTGATGGGGCTGGATTTGCTGACGGGCCTGCTGGTCAGTCTGCTGAAGCGGAGCGACAAGACCGCGGGCGGGGGCTTCCTGAGCTCGGCCTTCTTCCTGGGGCTGAGCAGGAAGCTGATGATGCTGGCTCTGGTGATGCTGGCGACCGCGCTGGATGGGTTACTTAACAGCGCGGGGGTGAGCCGGGTCGCGGTGATCGGGTTTTACGCGGCTAATGAGGGCTTGAGCATTGTGGAGAACGCGGCGCTGCTGGGCTTGCCGTTCCCGGCAGGCGTGCTGAGGGTGCTGGAGAGGATGCGGGATAAGGAGACACAGGAAACGGAGGAATAGCGTCATCCAGAGATGGGTCAAGGGACGAAGTTCCTTGTCAGGGGTCTGGGGATGAAATCCCCGGATAGCTCATGCCACAGCCGAAAAAGCGAAAGCAAAGACAGCGAAGCGATTCTTTGCGGCAGGTCAAGACAACATAGGATAAGGGGATATCAAAAAGCAGGGGATGCTTCCAAGCCGGAAGCGTCCCCTGCATATCTTCATGCTCAATAGTCGCTTGTCTTTGTTATTCATATGTGCAGGGCAATACTTGTTTATTCACAGCGGCAAATCCTTCTCTTTGAATACCTTGATACCAAGCGCATACAACACCAACCCAAACACGGCAAGCACCGCGAACTGGGGCCAGTATGTGCCGCCTCCTGTGATGTCAGCGGGAACAAAGAGGGAGTTCAGTGACAAGTACTTGAAGCTCTCCAGGCTGCTGCTGGCCTTCGCCATGATTTGAAAGATCAGGAAGGCGATAGGGATTCCCGCGCCGAGCGCCAAGGAGTTCTTGGATAAATTGAAAATGCAGGAGAATAGAAAGGATATGCCACCTATAGCGAACATCAGCAGGAAGGCGCCAAGGTTCAGCATCACGTAATCCTTAAGGACGAAATTGAGGCCCTTGTCCAAGGCTGCTTCATCCGCTGCCAGCTGATGGTTTATTACGCCAACAAACATAGCCTCAGGTATGCCCGACGCTTCCACTGCGGCTGACATAGCCTTTGGGTTTTCTTTGATTCTGCCCATGCTTGATGCAAGGTCAGACACGGGAACGTCCAGTTCCTCTGCTGCGGCAGTGATACCAGACAACAGTTTGGTCTGCATTTCCGATGCCGGACCGGTGAAAGCAGCACTTTGTGCGATGGTTTGGCTGAGAAACAATCCATACATTGCCGGCTCCATTCTCATTATTTTAGCGGCTGCTTCCAATGCTTCCTGGTTTCCTCTGATGAGGGCAGGTGCCTTTCTCACCTCTTCTACATCCGTACCAAGTACTCCAGCTGCGGCTTCATAAGCTGAATCCATTAGTTTCATATTCAGGTAGGCGCTGTACACATCCGTTTCAATATCCCTGGCTTTTGCCCCGGCTTTCAGGGCCTCATCGTTCCCAAGAATGAGCCCCAAGTCGCCCGACACTGTCTCGCTGTCCTTTTCAAGCACATCTGCTGCCGCTTTAACATCAGCCGTGTATGAGGTGCCCCAAAGGCCCTGGTGGAAAAGCTGCACAGAAGCCAGGCCTACTAAGGTAACCACTAGGTACATACAGAAAACGCTGCTAATGAGGTAGAGCGCCTGCGTCCTGACAACCTTGGTGCGCTTGATAGGTGTGGACAGAATATAGGCCATAGAGCCGCGATCAACCTGGGAAGCCACGAGACTGTTCGCGGTCATAATGACAAAGATCAGTGTCAGGATGATTCCCTGCATGCTGTAGAAACTCTCGCCCAACATGCCCAGCAGCGACGTCATGCCACCGATGCGGTCGCCCACCATATTGGCGATGCCCGGCATATCTTTCACCATGTCCATTATGCTGGTAATCAATTTAGAATCGTACACCGCGATGACAATGGCGCTCATCAAGGCCATAACTGCCGTAAAAATAGCCCATAGCTTGTAATTTGATTTGAGCGTTTGCTTAAATATCGTCCTGCTGAACACGGGGACTCCTCCTTAATATAGGCTCTTGAAATACTTCTCAAGAGAGTACTTGTTTTCGGTGAGAAACTTTATTCTGTAGCCTTTCAGCACAGCCATGAACTGGTTGATGTCCTTATCATTCACATTGACAAGCACCTGGTTTTGAGCCTCACGCTGCTCTGCATATACAAGTGGCTCCGCGATGAAGCGCCTGTAATCCTCATGCGACGTGAACTCAAGTTTGTACACTTTGTCCCGATTGTGCTTGATCTCATCGGTGGATTTGACCGCGATGATCTTCCCGTCCTTGATCAGCGCCACCTTGTCGCATATGTCCTCCACCTCTTCAAACATATGGCTGGACATGAAAATCGTCTTGCCCTTCTTCTTCTCATCATTGAGAACATCTATGAATTCTGCGCGCATCAGTGGGTCAAGACCCGTTGTCGGTTCGTCCATGATCAGTATCTCGCTGTCTGCCATCAAAGCGGCAACAAGGGCGGTCTTCTGCTTCATTCCCTTTGACATTCGCTTCAAATTAGCGGTGGGATCCAGCTGGAGCTTGCCGATGAGGCAGTCGGCATAGGACATATCAAGCAGTCCCAGCAATTCCGCTTGCCGGCGCAGAAACTCGGTGCCCGTTGGCGCGTCAGGGAACGCGATTTCGCCGGGCACATACCCAACCCGTTTTTTTATTTCAGCGGAAGCTGACCATGAATTCAAACCGCCAATTGAAATGCTTCCCTTATCCGGACGCAGAAAGCCCATCATTTGACGTATCAGAGTTGTCTTCCCCGCCCCATTCGTACCTACAAAGCCGAACACTTCGCCCGCTTCGACGGACAGGCTGACATCAAAATTCCCGCGTCCATTTCCATAGTCTTTCGTGATGTTATGTATCTCAATCACCGGCATAGACGGCTCCTGCTTCAACTTTTTGATTCCTGTCGTAAAATTTCATGAAGTAATCCTCCAATGTGAACTTGATTTCGGTGAAAAAGTTCAGGGAATAGTCAGACAGAATGGCAATCAAGCCATTCACATCAGCGTCATTTATCAGTACTTTTGCCTGGTTACGATGACGCTTCACCGAAATCACATTCAATTTCTTTGGATATTCTATCTGTTCGCGAAAGCGTTCAAAATCCTCTTTTGTGGCAAATTCGATCTTGAATGTCTTGCTTTCGCTGTGTCTTAGGTCGTTCGCGACAAAAGTGGAAACCAAGCGACCCTCCTTAATGATGGAAATGCGGTCGCAGGTCGCGTCAACTTCCGCAAAAATGTGAGAGGACAATAGGATTGTTTTGCCGCGCTCCTTCTCCTCCTGAATGAACCGGATGAAGATGTCCTGCATCATGGGATCAAGTCCGCTGGTCGGTTCGTCCAGCACAAGGATCTGCGGGTCATGCATGAAGGCAGTCACAATCGCCAGCTTGCGCTTCATTCCCAGAGACATGCGCTTCAAGCCACCGGAGGGTTCCAGTTCAAACTTCTTGATCAGGTAGTCGGTGTGGCACATATCGGTCATGCCCCGCAGCTCCGCCATCATTTTGATGAACTGCGTGCCTGTTAGGGCTTCGGGCAGGGCGATCTCGCCGGGCAGATACCCAAGGTTCCTTTGAATGGTATCGTAGTTTTTCCAGCTGTCCAGGCCTTCAACAGCCGTGCTTCCGGACTGTGGGCGCGAAAAGCCCATAATGTGGCGGATGGTTGTGGTTTTCCCTGCCCCGTTGGGGCCAAGGAATCCATAGACTTCGCCTTTGTGAACCTCAAAGGATACATCGAATACGCCGCGGCCTGAGCCATAATCCTTTGTCAGGTGTTCGATTTTCAGAACAGACATCTGGACAACTCCTTCTTGTATGGAATGGGGATTGTGTTGCTACGCAGACAATTCAAACTGGCTGTTGTACAGCTCGGCGTAGAATCCGCCTTTTTTGAGCAGCTCGGCATGATTGCCGCTCTCAATGATATCGCCGTCCTTCATGACCAGAATTACGTCGGCGTTGCGTATGGTGGAAAGCCTGTGCGCGATCACAAATGATGTTCTGCCGGCTGTGAGTTTGTCCATCGCGGCCTGGATGATGCGTTCTGTACGGGTATCAACTGAGCTGGTCGCCTCATCAAGGATAAGCAGCGGCGCGTTTTGGATCATTGCCCGCGCGATGGTGACCAGCTGTTTTTGGCCAGTGGACAGGCTTGCCTTGTCATTGAGGACGGTGTTGTATCCCTCGGGCAAGGTCTGGATGAAATGATGGAGGCCAACTGCCTTGCAGGCGGTTATCACTTCTTCATCCCTGACCCCTTGCTTTGCGTAAATGATGTTTTCCTTGATGGTACCCTCAAACAGCCATGTATCCTGCAAGACCATTCCGAATTGCTCACGCGCGTTTGCTCTTCTGATTTGATCTATCGGCGTGCCGTCAAGCAATATCTCTCCGCCGTCCAACTCATAGAAACGCATCAGCAGATTGACCATCGTCGTTTTTCCCGCACCTGTAGGGCCAACGATTGCTATCTTCTGTCCTGCGCTAATCTTGGCAGAAAAATCATGGATGATGGTCTTATCCTTGTCGTATCCGAACTTGACGTGTCTGAACTCCACATCGCCCTTAACATGTTCAAGCCGTTTGGTTTTCTGGCTTTCATCTGTCAGTTCTGTTTCCTCGAAAAACTCAAAGACGCGCTCACCGGCGGCGGCAGTTCTCAAGAGGGACTGCATCGCCTGGGACAACTGCGAAAGTGGCTGGGTGAACAGACGCACATATATCATGAACGCAACAATCACGCCAAAGGAGATCGTCCCGTTCATGGCGAGCACAGCGCCAACCACGCATACGGCCACATACCCGAGATTCCCCATGAAGCTCATGATGGGCATCATCAGCCCTGATATGAACTGCGATTTCCAGCCGCTTTCATAGAGGGTTCCGTTGATCTTTTCAAAGGTTTCCGTTGCCGCCTTACCGCCATTGTATGCTTTTACTACGTTATGCCCTGAGTAAATCTCCTCAATATGTCCATTGATATCGCCCAGTCCACGCTGTTGCGCCACAAAAAACTTTCCCGATTTGGACATGATGATGAGCATCAATGCGAAACCGGCAAGTGAGGATATGATGGCTGTGAGAGCCAGGATCCAGCTGTTGTAAAACATCATGACCAGAGAACCTACCAGCATGGTTACAGACCTGACCACGCTGCCGAGGCTTTGGTTCAAAGTCTGCCCGATGGTATCCACGTCGTTGGTCACCCGGCTGATCACATCGCCATAGCTCGTTTTATCAAAATACTTGAACGGCAGTCTGTTGATCTTGTCGGATATGCCGGTTCGAAGGCCTTTGGATATCTTGGCTGTAGTGGTCGCGAACATGAAACTCTCCACAAAGCCGAGCAGCGCGGAACCTGCATAGAAGTACACGAGCACCATGGCGATGTTCGCAACGGCTGCCAAATCAATCGCGCCTGCAGCCGGTTGGCCGTTGATCAACCGGGGAAGCCCTTTGGCGATTTCATTTGCAATATCTTTCAACTTGTCCGGCCCAATGATCTGCAGCACCGTCCCGCCGGCCGTAATGAAAAGCGCGGCGATGATGACAGGAAGATACGGTTTGCAGTACCTGATCAGCTTACCCCAGGTTTTCTTGAAATCCTTAGGCTTTTCGGCAGGACCGCGCATGCCTGGAGGTCCCATGAAGCCGCCTCTGGCGGACGGTCCTCTTCCTCTGATTTCACTCATGATGCCAATTCCTCCTCGCTTAATTGCGACATGGCTATTTCCCTGTACACGTCACAGGTTCGCAGCAATTCCCTGTGCGTGCCCTTGCCGACAACCCGGCCTTCGTCAAGCACGACGATTTGATCGGCATCCATGATTGTTCCGATGCGCTGTGCGACAATCATGCTGGTTACGCCCGCGGTTTCCTGTTTGAGGACGGTGCGCAGCACGCGGTCTGTTTTGTAGTCGAGCGCAGAAAATGAATCGTCAAAGATGTAGATTTCAGGATCCCGGCACACGGCGCGGGCGATGGCAAGGCGCTGTTTTTGACCTCCCGACACATTGGCGCCGCCCTGCGCTATCGGGGCGTCATATGCGCCTTCCATATTTTCAACAAAGTCCGTGCTCTGCGCGATCCTCAAGGCTCGGATGACGTCATTTTCCTCAAAACTGCCGTTCTTCTCTCCGAAAGCCACGTTTGAAGCAACCGTTCCCTTGAACAAGACTGCCTTTTGCGGCACGTATCCGATTTTGCTGTACAGCGCTTCAAGTTTGTAATCTTTCACATTGACGCCGTCAATGAGCACATGGCCCTCGGTCGCGTCAAAAAACCTGGGCACCAGATTAATAAGCGTTGATTTTCCGCTTCCGGTTGAACCAATGAACGCTACGGTTTCCCCCTGCTTCACTGTAAAACTGACATCATGCAGCACATCCTCCGCAGCGTCAGGATACTTGAAGCTGACGTGCTCGAATGTAACCTCCCCCCTCACTCCGCGCGTACCCTCGTCGGCATTTCCATCGATGATCACTGAGTGTGTATCCAACACCTCGTTGATGCGTTTGGCGGAAACACTGGCTCTGGGAAGCATGATGAAAATCATCACCAGCATCATGAAGGACATGATGACCTGCATGGCGTAGGCTGAGAAAACAACCATGTTGGAGAACAGCGTCAATCTGTCCATAGCGCCCGCAGCGTCAATCAAGTACGCGCCGATCCAGTAGATCGCAAGGCTCAATCCGCTCATGATCACTGACATCACCGGCATCATCACCGACATGGCGCGGTTGGTAAACAACTGCGTGGCCGTAAATTCTTCGTTGGCCGCCTCAAACTTTGCTGTTTGGTAGTTCTCGGCGTTGTATGCGCGGATAACCCGCAGACCAGCAAGGTTTTCCCTGGTCACGCGGGTCAGGTTATCGGTAAGCGCCTGCATTTTCCTGAACTTCGGCATGACAAAGACGATAAGAAAGGCAATCACTGTCACAAGTATCAGCACAGCCACCGCTGTTGTGAGCGACCATTCTACGCCTTTTCCGGCAATCTTGCTTATCGCCCAAAGCGCCATGATCGGCGCCCTAATGATGACCTGCAAGGCCATGGTGATAAGCATTTGAACCTGTGTCACATCGTTTGTGGAACGCGTTATCAGGCTTGATGTGGAAAAGCGGCTGATTTCCTCCATTGAAAAGGAGGCTACCTTGCCAAACAGCAGACTGCGCAAGCGTTGGGAAAATGACGCTGCGACGCGCGCCGCGATAAAGCCGACAATGATCGCAGCCATGACGCTGCCCAGCGTACACAGAAGCATGAAGCCACCGGCAGTCCAAATTGCGCTTATTTGACTCCCCGGAGTTTGTACCAGCCGTGTGATTTCCGACATATAATCCGGCAGTTTCAGATCAAGCCATACTTGGGTCACGATGAAAACGAGGCTGAAGAGAATCTGTCTGAGTTCCTTCGGTTTGAGGTATCGAAATAGTCTGAACATTAATCTTTCTCCTTTGGGAATTGCGTTTTTCTGAACCATACAGAGGAACTGCATTAACTTGATTGAGTCCACTCAGTTATTTTGCAAATAATTGGCCTGTCGGACGCGCAGGCAGGGTTATTGTTCGCTTGTTTCTTTGTGGGTGCGGACGCCGAGCACCTTCAGAAAGATGCTCGCAAAGGCGTCCTTTTTATGCTGCTCGTCTTGATTGTGAATTGCGAGCTTGTGAACCCCACTGATTCCGTACAAAATAAAGGCCGCTGTTTCCTCAGGGAACTCACATTGCCACGAGCCATCCGCATTTCCTCGTTCAATTAACATCAGCAGCAGCGGTAGCGTTGAGACCGTCATCTTCTTGCTGCAGTACTCAATGATGCCTTGATCGCTCATAATGCTTTCAAAAAGCTTCACAAAGTTCTGTTTCTCCGGCATACGCATGAAAAGCATACTCAAATAATCAATGGCGGTACCCTCAATTTCTGACAGAGCCTTTTGCATAGCCTGCACATGTTCCTCCGAAAACTCATCAATCACAGCGTACAAGATTTCTGTTTTGGACTTGAAATAGTGGTAGATCAGCCCCTGGGCCACATTCATTTCTTTGGATATATCTGCGACCTGCGTTTTGTCGAATCCACTTTCAAAAAACAGCCTTCTTGCGGTATCAACTATTTCCTGCCGCCGCTCCTCTACCGGTTTTGTAATCCTTGCCATGTAATCATCCTTCCCCGCAGTCAATCCTTTTCCATAGTTCTGTACTCTGCATTAGTGAAATGCTGCTACCTTATATCATATTGAATGAGTTCAGTCAATATGAAGTACCATTATTCATGATTTGTATACAATTGCCCAGGAACAGAAGATAGAGTCCCTATTAACTCCTGCTATCTCTCACTTGCCGACTATGACACCGGAAGTTCATGAGCACATACGAGCGGCTGTTTCCAATAAGTTCACCATTACCTCGCTCTCGTTGCCGGTCTTGATAGCCGGTAAAATCACCACTCTCTACCAAGCAGTCCACGCCCTGACCTGCAACTCTTTTGCTTCTTGATACCTACAACAAGTTGACACTATCTTAGCGCAGTTGTCGCTTGCGGTAGAACGTTTGTTGTGATAAAATTATTAACACAACGTTTAGTCAGAAAACGATTTTAAACTGTGGGGGAGATGCAATAATGAACTTTGACTTAAACGAATTTTTAAGAGCTGTAGCGAATGCATTGGACACTATTGAAATTAACATCTTTGGGATGCCTACAAATCATTCTAAAAGGATAGCTTATATATCTGTGAAAATCGCTTGTGAGCTTCGATTAACAAATGAAGAAATATTTGATCTGGCTTCATTGGCTATAATGCATGACAACGGAGCAAGCATGAAAATTCTACATGATAAATTATTGGGCACTACCAAAGAAAAAATTAATGTAATGGAAAGCAGAAAAGGACATTGCATCATAGGAGAAGATAATCTTAAAGAATTCCCCTTTTTAACACATCCTCAAAACATCATAAAATATCATCATGAAAAATATGATGGTTCTGGCTTTTTTGGATTATCAAAAGATGAAATTCCTCTTTTGGCTCAAATTATTGCTCTTCCAGATACATTAGACTTAGTCTTTGATCTGAGAAACGTCTTAAATAAAGAAATAATTACTGCTTTTGTTCATGAGCATAGGAATACATTCTTCTCCCCTTTGTTATCAGATGTGTTTTTAAAAATTGCTGATCATCATGAATTTTGGGAAGCCTTATCAGACAAGAACATTGATGATTGCTTGAAAAAAGTAATTCCTATCTTTAGTCATGAGTTGAATTATAATGAGATACGCACGATAACAAAGACCTTTTCAAATATAATTGATGCCCAATCTGAGTTTACTCAAAAGCATTCTTCAGGTCTTTCAGAGAAGCTTGAAAAAATGGCTGAATTTTATAAGATGGACACTATAATGACATTGAAACTATTAATTGCAACGGATTTACATGATCTTGGTAAGCTAGTTATTAGTAGTAACCTATTAGATAAGCCGGGGAAATTATCCAAAGAAGAATTTGCGGAAATAAAGAAGCATCCCAAGATAACTAAGGTTTGCTTACAAGATATTAGTGGGTTTGAAGAAATCGCAAATTGGGCTTCCAACCATCATGAGAAATTGGATGGCTCAGGGTATCCGGAAGGTTTGATTGCCAAAGATCTTGATTTCAATTCACGGTTAATAGCCTGTTTAGACATTTATCAGGCTCTGCGAGAAGATAGACCTTATAGAAAATCGATGGATCATAACAAAGCTATGGAAATTTTAAACGGTATGGTGGAAGCAGGACAACTGGATCACAGTATTGTTGATGATATTAATACTGTTTTTTTGGATCTCTGAACCATGTAATATTTATGGTACACATCGGTTCTTCAGAAGGCAGAATTATTCCCAAATCCGCCTAATGATAGTAAACAAATGACTCCCAACTGAGGTCACTACTAACTGAAAACTAAAGGAGGCTGAAGATGAATATAAAGAAAATTTATAAAATTACAATACTTATTGCAACATCATTTTTCGTATGTCTGATCTCTATGTTTATTCACAATAATAGTGATTTGGATGCTGTTTATACGACTTTATTTTATATTCCAATCCTAATGACAGGACTCTGGTACTATCGCTTCACAATACCGTTAGCTACAGCTTTTACTGTATATTGCTATATCCTTGATTTTATAGATATGGGCAGATTATCAATTAATCATATTTATCATGGTTTTATTTTAATTTTTGGTTCGTTAGTTGTCTATTGTTTAAGTAAAAAATTAAGTAGAACAAACCAAGAATTAGAAACCAGTCGAAGTATTTTAGCTATAGAAAAAGAACACCTGAGAATAACCCTGCAATCTATTGGTGACGGTGTTATTAGTACTGATTATAACGGAAATGTTATTATGCTTAATGAAGCAGCAAAGAATCTCACGGGTTGGCTTGGTGATACTGCCGTTGGAAGACCTTTTGCAGAAGTCTTTGAGATTATTAACGAATTTTCCAGAGAAAAGGGCGAAAATATAGTAGATAATGTACTTGAAAGCGGGAAGATACTTGAATTAGCCAGCCATATTATATTGATTTCGAAAGATGGTATTGAGCGATCTATTGAAGATAGTGCTGCGCCTATTCGGGATGGGAATGGGAATATACGTGGCGTAATTTTGATTTTCCGTGATGTTACTGAGCGCAAGCAAGCAGAGGAAGCATTACAGATGAAACAAAGTCAACTTATGGATCTTATTGAATTTTTGCCTAATGCCACTCTTGCCATTGATAAGGAAAGGCGTGTCATCATCTGGAATAAGGCTATTGAAAAAATGACGGGCATTCCTGCCTCGGAAATGATGGGTAAAGGCGACTATGCCTACACTATCCCGTTTTATGGGAAAGTTCGGCCGCAGTTAATGGATTTACTCTTTCTAAGTGATGAAGAGCTTGTGACTCAATATCCTAAAATTACCCATGAAGGTGACGCTCTCATAGCAGAAGCTTTTTGTCCCGCTCTCTACAACAATAAAGGTGCATGGCTTTTTGCCAAGGCTGCGCCTTTGCACGATCAGGCTGGCAACATGATTGGCGCGATCGAGAGCCTCCGTGACATTACAGACCGCAAGCAGGTGGAAGACGCTATACGAACGAGTGAAGAAAAATATAGGCTTATAACGGAAAATGTGTTTGCCGTAATTTGGGTATTTAACTTAACAAAAGGCAAATATGCATACGTTAGTCCTTCTGTATTTCACTTGAGAGGACTTACAGCGGAAGAAGTGATGAATGAAAGCTTAGAAGATGGGTTGACACCTGAATCATTATTGATTATAAGAGATGCTACAGCAAGAAACATTAATAATTTTATAAAAAATCCTGAAATGCCTAATTATTATACAACTGAAGTTCAGCAGCCGTGCAAAAATGGAGACATTGTATGGGTCGAAGTATCAATAAAATATCGATATAATGCCGATGGCGATATAGAAATTGTCGGTGTCAGCCGTAATATTGAAAACAGAAAAAAAACAGAAGAACAAATCCTTTATATGAGTTATCACGACCAACTCACCGGGTTATATAACCGTAGATTTTATGAAGAAGAGTTAAAGAGGCTTGATACAAAAAGAAACCTTCCTTTGACCATGGTTATGGGTGATGTAAATGGATTAAAACTGATCAATGATTCCTTTGGACATGCCACGGGTGATGAGCTTCTGAAGAAAGCAGCAGAAGTGATAAAAAACGGATGCCGAGCTGATGATATTATTGCCAGACTCGGAGGGGATGAATTTGTTATTTTATTACCTAAAACGGATGCTATTGAAACAGAGCAAATCATTAAACGTATCAAGGATCTGTCATTAAAAGAGAAAGTATGTGGCATTGATATCTCTATTTCCTTTGGTTACGCAACAAAAAGCAACGAGGAAGAAAATATTCAAGAGATATATAAATATGCTGAAGATCTTATGTATCGGCATAAGCGTTCTGAAAGTTCGGGCATTAGAAGCAAAACCATAGACTTGGTTATGAATACGCTATACAAAAAAAGCGACAGAGAGCAGCTGCATTCAATAAGAGTCAGTAAAATCTGTGAAGCCATTGCAACCAAGATGGATTTTAGGGGGTGTTTGTGAATGCATACGCATGCATATCATGCCAGCCAAATCATAATGCAACCAAGCTGAACGATAGCCAGAAACCGTTTGGCGAATTTCTCGTAACGTGTGGCGATTCTACGAAACATCTTGAGTTTCTGAAAGAAGCACTCCACTAAATGGCGCTCTTTGTACAGCCACCAATCGCAATCCCATGGATTTCTGTCATTCGACTTTGGCGGAATGCAGTACTCACCGCCAGAATTTGTGATGAACGTGCGAATGGCTGAAGAGCCATAGGCCTTATCTGCCAGGACAACGCCTCTTTCCAGCGGAACATCGGCCAGAGCAGCTTCTGCTTCAGTGGAATCATGGAGATTGCCGGCCGACAAATGTACATGAATTGGATTACCCAAAGCATCGACTATTGCATGGATTTTTGTGGTCTTGCCGCCTCGGCTCAATCCGATATGCTGGTTGTGTTCGTTGTCAACAGCCCCTTTTTTGCACCCGCGCTGGCTTGATGGGCCTTTACGCAGCTGCTGTCAAGACTCATGTCCTGGAAGTCGGCCTCTTGGCTCAACTCTTTCAAGATCTTCTCGAATAATCCTTCCTCCTGCCATTGTACAAAGCAGCTGTAAACCGTGCTCCACGCTCCGTATCGCTCCGGCAAATCCCTCCACGCAGCTCCGCTTCGGGCAATCCATAGTATCCCATTAAGAATTTTTCGATCATCGTTCCTTGGACGTCCCTTTTGACCCGCTTCTCGTTCCGGAAAGTATCCCTTGATCCGCTCCCATTACCCATCCGTTAACTCATACCTGCGTTGTACCGTCATTTCATATCACCTCAGTGTAGTGATTCGACGCTGTCTCCCAATATCCTTTTGGTAATTTATCCATTTTCATGTATAATTATGATTATTCAAACACCCCCTAGTGAGAATGATGTTTTTCAGATTAAAATAGCTGGGTTATTGCATGATATAGGGAAAATAGAAATTGACGAAAAAATCCTCAATAAACCCGAAAAATTGAGCAAAGATGAATGGGAAAGGATGCAGAGACACCCTGAAATAGGGTATCGAATATTGAGTTCGGTCAATGAATTTTCGGTAATAGCAGGTGATATTCTTGAACATCATGAAAGATGGGATGGGAAAGGATATCCGAGGGGTCTAAAAGGCGAAGAAAGTTCATTGCGTGCAAGGATTATTGCCGTTGCTGACGCCTATGCTGCTATGACTACTAATAGAACATATGAAAAAACTTTGAGTGAAGAAGAAGCCACAAATGAAATAAGGAGATGTTCAGGCACACAGTTTGACCCTACCATCGCACAGATATTTATAGAAAAGGTTCTTGAGAAAGAATGGGAATAGATTTGATTGAAGAGTGATGCTAAAATAGCCCATATATCCTGGATTCCCATTTCGTTATCACTATGAAAGAGGCTTAACGCCGAACGCGGAGTAAAGAGCGGCTTGTTTTCCTGTGACTTCGCTGTATACAGGCGCCCTGCCGGGATAGTCGAACCGTTGGATCGCGGCCAGTTCATCAAGCAGGCTCCTCAGCGTATACGATTTATACAAGTCCTGATCAAGCATGGCTTTCTGTATCCGTGATACCATTCGAAATCAGTAATGCACCGATGCGAAGAGAGATTTTTCGATTTATCGAAGTCGAGGGAATGAGGTGACAAAGCCTGCCGCCGCCAGTGGCGGGATCAGGCAGGCGGAGGAATCAACCGAAAGGGGACGAAGCGTGCCGCGCCCTGTGGGCGATGAAGGCAAGCGCAGGAGTCAAGCGAAACGAGGCA
>Ga0209429_10000467_pt1 | contig 27081 bp, 22 predicted proteins | sample BarGraNGADG00212_3_FD_184493 | JGI IMG/M metagenome (GOLD analysis project Ga0209429, IMG submission 184493) | Arctic peat soil microbial communities from Barrow, Alaska - Barrow Graham LP Ref core NGADG0004-212 (SPAdes) (version 2) | ecosystem: Environmental > Terrestrial > Soil > Wetlands >...
TCCTGATGTTCAGATCTATCTTGCGGCTCTCGATGAAAAACTTAATGAACACGGGTATATACTGCCCGGCCTTGGTGATGCCGGTGATAGGTTGTTCGGGACAAAATAAGTTATCTTGTCCTTCTTGCAGCCTCCCGGTAAAAGCACTGTTACTTTTTTGCACCTTTTAACAATCTCTCTGCCTTGTGCCAATCATCCTCAGAAGTACCTTTTTCATTTCTGGCTAGTCTTTCAAGGTAAATTTCCTTTGCCTTTATACGAATTTCTTCTTTACCTGGCTCGTAATTACTGGCAGTAACATTACTTTTTTTGGCTTCTCCTGCTGTCTCAGAAGCCTTCATTGATTTGCTGTTTGTTTTAGTTTTTTTTGTTTCCATCATAAAATAATTTTGATTTAAAAATTCATCTTTGTAATATATTTTCGTAATTTACAGCTTCAGACTTTTTATGCTGCAAACCATCAAAGATACTAAGTTTTACAAAGATTTGCCCTATCAAATACTCCCTTATTGTACATTTGTGTCTTAATGTCTTAGTGGCAAAACAAATACTATATTGCAATTGTTAATAAAGGGAAATGCATAATAACAATGTTATAGAAGTTAAGGATGTCTGGAAGTCATTCAAAACGGTACAGGCTGTCAGGGGAATAAATCTTAATATTCCCAAGGGTCAGTTTGTTGCTCTATTAGGTCCAAATGGAGCCGGAAAGACAACTCTTGTTGAGATGATTGAGGGAATCCAGAAACCCGACAAGGGTGAAATAATCATCATGAGGAAGAAATGGAAAGGCAATGAAGATGATCTTCACCAGATAATCGGGATCTCACTTCAGGAAACCAGATTTATTGATAAACTACGTGTCAGTGAGACTCTTAAGCTATTTGCAGGGTTTTTTAATCTGGGAAGAGAAAGAGTCAATGAGATAATAGAATTAGTGGGACTGGAAGAAAAAAGGAAATCTTATGTGGTGAATCTCTCTGGTGGTCAAAGGCAGAGGCTGGCTCTTGGTATCTCATTGTTAAACGACCCGGCTATTCTTCTTCTTGATGAACCAACTACAGGCCTCGATCCTAATGCCAGACGTGAAATATGGGAAATATTAAGTAAACTGAAGGAAAAATCGGAGACTTCAATGATCCTGACCACACATTACATGGAAGAAGCTGAAAATCTTTGCGATTATATTATAATAATGGATAAAGGGGTAATTTTAAAGGAAGGCACAATGCATCACCTGCTTGAAGAAGAAACAGAAGAAAAGTGTCGTCACAGAACACTTGATGATCTTTTTGTCTCACTAACAGGAAGGAAGATAGATGAATAGGTGGCTTAAGCTTAATCAGTTATGGCAGCTTACGTCGGCGCTGTTCCTTGAAATAGTACGTGAACCCGGAGTGCTGTTCTGGGGGATCCTCTTCCCTATTCTTATGTCGTTGGGCCTCGGACTGGCCTTTACAAAAAAAGCCGATGTATTACGAAAAGTTGCTGTTATCAGGGACAATGAAATCTCATTAGCCGATACTTCAGGATTAACAAACTTCCTGAATGAGAAGTGCGAAAAAAATCTTCCGGGAGAAAAAGACACATTCAGATGGAAGCTGAAAATAAGTGATGACAAGCTGGGTAACTCAATATTCCTGTTCTACGAGATGGATTGGGATAAAGCAATGGTACAGCTTAAAAGAGGAACTGTCAATCTGCTTATTCTTGAGAAGGACGGGGTTACGGAATATCATTTTGATCCCATGAACTCTGATGCTGAACTTACTTATCTGAAATTAAGCTCAATTATCAGCACCGGAGATCTCCTTCCTGTAAAAAGCAATGCGGAAATTAAACCGTTGACAGTCACAGGAACCCGATATATCGATTTTCTGGTACCCGGACTGATAACAATGGGTGTGATGATGTCGTCAATGTGGGGCATCAGTTACGGGTTAATTGAAAAACGGTCGAAAAAGCTTTTACGCAGGCTGGTTGCAACTCCGATGAGAAAGTCACATTTTCTTATTGCTCTTATAGCTGTCAGGATAACAATGAATTTCATCGAATCGATTGCACTGTTTCTGTTTGCTTTATTTGCTTTTAAGATGACAATCCAGGGAGATATTTCTGCCCTCATACTGATATTCCTTGCCGGTAATATCGCTTTTGCAGGTTTAGCAGTTTTGATCTCTTCGCATACATCTAACACAGAGGTTGGAAACGGACTCATTAATGCAGTGGTTATGCCAATGATGGTATTATCAGGTATATTTTTCAGCTACCATAACTTCCCTGACTGGAGTATTACGGTGATTCAGAAACTTCCGCTGACAATGCTCACGGATGGAGTCAGAAGCATTTTTAATGAGGGGGCAGGTTACCATGAAGTAGCTTTACCAATTCTGATACTTTCTGCAACCGGCCTGCTTTTATTCTCGGCCGGGCTAAAGATCTTCAAATGGCATTGATCCAACTGAATTCTGAGGAATGATGTTTTTTTACTAAAAATCTGCCTTTGCCAGAGTAGACCAGGGATCTTTTTTGCTTTTCCTTTTAAAGATTTTGGCATTCATGCAACAAATCTCATTCCTTTCAGTCTTTTATCTGAAATTCAGTTTGAAACTAATAATTAAAAATATGAGAAATCTGAAATTTTTAATGGTCGCTGTCATTTGCTTTGTCATCATTTCCTGTGTCAATGGGCAGATGAGGAAGACAGTGCATGGAAATAATAAAGTTACAACACAGGAGCGAAAAACCGAATCATTTTCCGGAATAAAAGTAAGCACCGGCATTGATGTATATCTGAAACAGGGTGAAGAAAATGGGACCCTGAAAGTTGAAGCTGACGAAAACCTTCATGAATATATACTGACAGAAGTTAGAAACGGTATTCTTAATGTTTATACAGAAGTTAATATACGTGAAGCCGAGAGAAAAAGGGTTTATGTAACCATGAAGGAAATAAGATCGATAAGTACTACCAGTGCCGGAGATGTGATAGGTGAAACTCCAGTGAAGACCGACAATATAAAACTATCTGCCACAAGTGCCGGCGACATTAAGCTTGAACTTTATGCCAAAAATATAGAAGCAGATATCAATAGTTCGGGAGATATGACCCTGACTGGTGAAGCAGATCTGCTCAATGCTGATCTCAGTAGTGCCGGAGACCTTAATGCCTATGAACTGACGGTCAGAGAGGCTGATATCTCTGTATCAAGTGCAGGTGATGCCGACATTACAGTGACAGAACGAATTACTGCAAGAGCCTCAAGTGCAGGAGATATTAATTACAGAGGTGACCCCAAATATGTAGATGCTCATTCCTCAAGTGCCGGTGGAATTCACAAAAGATAGTTTATGTAGATTTACATTTTCAATTTATTAATCAAAGCCGCCGGATAATTTCCGACGGCTTTTTTTACATTTGTAAAATAATTCAAGTTTTTAATTCCTATTATCTGATACAAATAAAACAGTGAGATGAAAGAAAATTTAAGTATAAGTCTGAAGAACATTAACGGTTTTGTTTCAAACGAAGAAGTTGTTGCTCTTGCTCAACAGTCGGTGAGGCACCTCGAATCCCTGAATACCGGAAAAGGAGCTGGCAGCGATTTCCTTGGGTGGCTTTCCCTGCCCGATGATATTCTCCTTCAACTTGACAGGATAGAAAAAGCTGCAAAGCATTTAAGGTCAGTTTCTGATACCACAGTCGTTATAGGTATCGGGGGTTCGTATCTTGGAGCAAGAGCCGTGATTGAAGCTCTTTCTCATTCATTTTCACCAATGCTTAAAGTAAAACACCATGAGATCCTTTTTGCCGGACAGAATATCTCCGAAGATTATATGTCTGATCTCCTTGAAATACTCGACGAAAGGAACTATTCCATAATCGTTATATCAAAATCAGGAACAACAACCGAACCTGCTATTGCTTTCAGAATTCTGAAAGATCACCTTGAAAAAAAAGTAGGCCAGCCTGCTGCTGCTGACAGGATAATTGCAGTTACCGATAGTTCAAAAGGAGCTCTGAGAAAACAGGCCGGAATGAAGGGATATGAGACATTTGTAATTCCCGACAATATTGGCGGACGATATTCGGTTCTGACTCCGGTCGGTCTTCTTCCAATAGCAGTCAGCGGATTCGATATCAGGATGCTCGTAAAAGGAGCCAAAGCCATTGAAGCTGTTACAAGAATAAACAAAAATGCCGCATCCAATCCATCATTACTATATGCCGCTGCAAGAAACCTGATACTTAAAACCGGCCGGTCAGTTGAGATTCTGGTTGGGTTCACTCCAAAGCTTCACTATATGGCCGAATGGTGGAAACAACTTTACGGTGAGAGCGAAGGCAAGGATAGCAAAGGCATATTCCCTTCCTCTGTTGACTTTACAACCGATCTTCATTCACTGGGCCAGTATATCCAGGACGGTCAAAGGATACTATTTGAGACAATCATCTCGGTGAAAAATCCCAAAAAGAATCTTACCATACCTTTTGAAAAAGATGATTCTGATCAGCTTAACTATATCGCAGGGAAGAGACTTTCGGAAGTAAATCACAATGCAGAAACCGGAACTATTATTGCACATAATGACGGGAATGTGCCTATCATTTCATTGTCAATTCCTGAACTGGATGAATACTATATTGGACAGATGATCTATTTCTTTGAGATGGCCTGTGCAATAAGTGGTTATATCCTCGATGTCAATCCTTTTGATCAGCCAGGGGTGGAAGATTATAAGAAAAACATGTTCGCCCTGCTCAATAAACCGGGATTTGAAGAAGCATCGAAAAATATTAAAAAAACTTATTTTAAAGTTAATCAAAATGAAAATTGAACTTAAGAAAGATTTTGCCTGGTCGTTGGTTGTACCTACCAGTATGGGGGTTCGAATTACTCCTTTAAACGGACAGCCCGTTCATTGCAGCGATACTTTTAATATGCAGGCAACAAGTGCCGAATCCAATGTAGCAAGTGTTTCATCATATCTTGGGCTTCACGTCAAAGTGCTTACAACTTTTGTAAAAGATAGTCCGATTGCAAGGCTTATAAAGGATAACCTCGCCGGCAGACATATTGCTTACGAGGGTGCCGAAGTGGAACAGGGTGGTCCATGGGGGTATCGTCATCAGTTTAATATTGCCGACAGCGGTCATGGTTCCCGCGGACCAAGGGTACAAAACGACCGTGCCGGGGAAGTGGGCAGAACACTCAATGTCAAAGATTTCGACCTTCAGCGGTTGTTTGGAAAAGAGGGTATCCAGATTCTGCATCTTTCAGGATTGATTGCAGCATTGTCACCAGAGACGAGCAACTTCTGCCTTGAACTGGCAAGAGCTGCCAAAAAACATGGCACACGTATCTCTTTCGATCTTAATTACCGTGCTTCATTCTGGAAAAACCGTGAGAAAGAGCTGGCAGGTATCTTTAAGGAAATAGCAAACATTTCAGACATTCTTGTTGGTAACGAAGAAGATTTTCAGCTTTGTCTCGGAATTGAAGGTCCCGAAGAAGGGGGAAAAGATCTTGCCGCAAAAATTGACAGCTTTAAAGAGATGATCGGCAGGGTAAGAAAAGCATTCCCGAATGCTTCCGTTTTTGCCACCACCCTGCGTCAGGTGATAAGTACAAATGAACATCTCTGGGGCGCCATAATGCTTGAAGGTGAAAGCTGGCATGTCGTTGAACCGCGGGAAATACAGGTACTTGATCGTATCGGAGGAGGTGACGGGTTCGTTGGAGGTTTGCTTTATGCCATACTTAAAGGATGGGAACCTGAAAAATGGGTACAGTTCGGCTGGGCCACCGGAGCCCTGGCAACAACCGTTATTTCCGATTATGCCCAGCCTGCTGACGAAGAACAGATATGGAGCATCTGGAAGGGAAATGCACGGGTAAGACGTTAATATATTTTTATCTGCCTGCCAGTTTATACTTCTTAATAAAATCGTCAATCACTTCTGTCAGATTTGGATTTCCAATCTCCTGAAGATCATAATAAACCCTTGTATTAGGCTTTTTGATCTTAATTATCCGGTTAAGATCTATAGGAGTAGCAATTATAACACTGTCACAATCAGTATTATTGATTGTTTTTTCGAGATCTTTCAGCTGTTGATCACCATAGCCCATTGCAGGCAGAAGTGTTCCGATATTCGGATATAACCTGAAGGTTTCACTAAGTTTTCCCACAGTAAACGGTCGCGGGTCAACCAGTTCTGATGCTCCGAATTTACGTGCAGCAACAGTACCGGCGCCAAGTTTCATTTCGCCGTGCGTCAGGGTGGGACCATCCTCTACTACCAGAACTCTTTTCCCTTTTATGACTGAAGGATCATCAACTTTTATTGGTGAAGCGCCATCCACAACAATTGCACCCGGATTAACTTTAACAATGCTCTCCCTTACAATCTGGATACCTTCAGGAGAAGCGCTGTCCATCTTATTTATAACCACAACATCGGCTAAACGAAGAGTGACCTCTCCCGGGTAATATTTCAATTCATGACCGGCTCTGTGCGGATCGGTAACCGTGATCATAAGATCGGGCTTATAAAAAGGAAAATCATTATTTCCACCATCCCAGAGAATGACGTCACAACCCGAAGGATCCTTCTCCGCTTTACGCAGAATAGCTTCATAGTCAACCCCTGCATAAATTACATTTCCTCTAACAACGTGAGGTTCATACTCTTCCATCTCTTCAACTGTACATTTATGTTTTTCAAGGTCTTTTATTACAGCAAAACGCTGAACCTTCTGAGCATTGAGATCTCCATAAGGCATAGGGTGACGGATGGCAACTACCTTCAATCCTCTTTCCATAAGCAGTTCGATTACCTTTCTTGAAGTCTGGCTCTTTCCGCAACCTGTCCGGATTGCACCTACTGCAATAACCGGTTTAACACTTTTAACCATGGTATCTGATGGCCCGAGTAAAACAAAATTGGCCCCGGCAGAATTTACAATGGCGCTTACCGACATCACTTTCTGATATGTAACGTCGCTGTAGGAAAAAACGCACTCGTTCACTTTAAATTTCTTAATTAATTCAGGAAGATTTACTTCGGCAAATATCGGGATCCCCGCAGGGTATAATTTGCCAGCCAGTTCTTTTGGATATTTTCTTCCGTCAATATCGGGGATCTGGGCTGCAGTAAAAGCAACAACATTATAATTTTCATTATCCCTGTAGCAGGTATTGAAATTATGGAAATCCCTGCCTGCTGCACCAATGATGATGACATTCTTCTTAGTCATAATTCCTCCTTGTTTTTTTGAAATATATTTCTTTGAAAGACGTTTCATTTTAAAATGAAACAACAAATGTATAATTTGCGTACCAAAATTCCGAACGAATTATGGTATTTTTTAATACGTGTATAATGTGGCTTAACGCACTTACACAATGATTATTACACGTAATTTTACAGATCATGAAAACATGTTAAAGAAAATGTTTTTCATTTAATGAAGTTTATGGCAAATTCTTTGTACTATTATGACAGAATATGAATGTCCTTGCCCACATATATCTTTCGGGTGATTCTGATGGAATAATCATTGGCAATTACATAGGAGATTATGTAAAAGGACGCGATTATCTAAAATATCCCGATCTCATCAGAAAAGGCATTATTCTTCATCGCCATATTGATGGATTTACTGACAGCCATCCTATAGTGCATCGAAGCAAAATATTCTTCACAAGGAAATATCATAAATACTCGGGAGTAATAACAGACATTCTATACGATCATTTCCTTACAAAGGAATGGGATTTTTTTTCAAGAAGACCACTTGAAAGTGTTACTTACAATTTTTACAGGGCTCTCGTTAATAATTACGAAATATTACCTGAAAAAGTAAAGGTGATGATGCCATTTTTTATTATCAACAACTGGATTGAGACATATCAGACACAAAGAGGGATCCGTCATGTACTAAATACTTTAAGTAAACGATCGACACTTCCTAAGGAGACCCGATTCGCAATGCGGGCTTTTAAAAAGAACTATTATTCTCTTCAGGATGACTTCATGGAATTTTTTCCGCAATTAATTGATTATGTCGAAAAAGACTTTGGAATAGAAATATCTCAGGGTATCAAAATACCATTCTGATTATACGAGGTATTCCGTGCGGCTTGCATCAAGTCTTAAAAAAATAAACAGCAGGATAGTAAACCCCCATAAAGAACTTCCTCCATAACTAAAAAATGGTAATGGTATCCCGATTACCGGCACAATGCCGGTAGCCATACCTATATTTATAAAGAAATGGAAAAATAAAACTGAAGCCACTCCATATCCGTATATCCTTGAAAACACCGACCGCTGCCTCTCCGCCAGAAAAATCAACCTTAAAAGAAGAAACAGATACAATCCTATAACTAAAAATGACCCGATAAATCCCCATTCTTCTCCAACAGTACAGAAAATAAAATCAGTGCTTTGTGCCGGAACGAATCTGAATTTTGTCTGAGTACCCTGAAGATAACCCTTTCCGGATAATCCTCCGGACCCAATCGATATTAAAGATTGATTAACGTTATATCCCGTTCCGTGAAGGTCCGATTTAAATCCCAGCATAATGCTTACCCTCTCCTTTTGATGGGGTTTAAGTAAATTATTATAAGTATAATCTACAGAGTTTACAAATAATATGCTCCCCAGGAGGAAGAGGTAAATTATCAATATTGTGGTTGCTTTCTTATTATAAATATAGAATGCAAAAACCGCTCCTGAAAGAATTAGCGAGATCAGTATAACTAATTCATTCCCAATACTTTTAATGATATAATAGTCAAGCAGATAAACTATCCCTGTAATAAGGACAAATATCGCCAGACCAATAAAACATAGTTTCCATTTTCTGGTTGCAAACCAGGTAAAAAGAAATGCAATTGCGATTATTCCAATTGTAAGGTAGAGATTATTAAGCAGCAGAGTCAGTAAAAAAAGAATAATCATTAATATCCCTGAAACAAAAATATAAGGACTCATACCTTCCCTGAAGAGAACAATGAAAAATGAAAAAAACACAACTGATGTACCCATATCAGGCTGCAGGGCAGTAAGAAGTGCAGGAAAAATTATTATACCCGATGCGGGAATAATTACTCTAAGACTTATAAGGTCTTGCCGCCTGGCACTTAAAAAAGCTGCCAGTGCAAGCGCTGTTCCAAACTTGGCAAATTCAGAAGGCTGCAGGCCGAATGATCCTAACTCAAACCATGATCGGGCACCATTAATCTCATTGCCAACAACAAGTAATATGATAAGAACCAGCATTAATCCAGCATATATAAACCAGGCGAAAAAGAAATAGAACCTGTTATCAATGATTACTATAAAAAATGCGATAACCAGTGTCGCAAGTATCCAGATAAACTGTTTCCCATATCGCTGAGACATGTCAAGTATCTGCTTGTGTTCCTCATTATATACAGCAGCATAAATATTGAACCATCCTGCAACAATTAACAGCAGGAATATTAAAATTGATATTTTATCAATTCCGTACCAGATATTTAAGCTACGTTTCACTTCTGCAATAGATTAAGTTCAAGCATTCTCTGTTCGAGCGGCTTATTAGTTATTTCATGCTTAAGGTACTTTTCAATCATAAGGCTTGCAATTGGTGCTGCATAGGTCGATCCAAAACCGGCATTCTCTACATAAACAGCAATTGCGATTTTTGGATCATCCTTAGGAGCAAATGCGATAAATACTGAATGGTCTTTGCCATGAGGGTTCTGAGCAGTGCCTGTTTTTCCGCAGACAATTATATCTTTCAGCGCAGCTATTCTTGCAGTGGCTCCGGCTCCGCCATTTACAGCACCCTCCATCCCAAGTACAATCTGCTCAAAATTAGCTGAATCAATATTGATTATATTCCTGGTGGTATATCGCTGGTCAACTCTCCGGTCAACGCCTATCGATTTTACAATATGCGGAGTAAAATAGTATCCCCTGTTGGCAATAGCTGCAGTCATATTCGCCATCTGGAGGGGAGTCGTCCCTATCTCTCCCTGCCCTATAGCCATCGAAATTACAGTAAGGGCTTTCCATTTGCCCTTACCATGAAATCGGTCAAAATACGCCGGGGACGGGATAAATCCTGGAAGTTCATTCACAAAATCACCCATCCGGGTGCCAAATCCAAACTCATTTAAATATCCTTTCCATTTTTCAAATGCCTCACTGACTGATCCATACCTGGGATTTTCAAGAACTTTTCTGTAGGCCTGACAGAAATATGAGTTGCAGGAGTTCGTGATAGCACCTTCAATATTTAGCGGTGAAGAATGGGAATGGCATGCCACGAAAAGATAACCGTTGCTGCATCCGAACAACGTGGACGGAGTTATTACTTTCTCCTGAAGCGCTATAAGACCATTTATGGGTTTGAAAGTTGAACCGGGAGGATAAGAAGCCATAAGAGCCCTGTTAAACAGGGGTTTTAATGCTGTATCAGACTGAAGTCCGGCATAATTCTCTGAACGTATTCTTCCTACAAGAAGGCCCGGATCATAATTAGGTGAAGAAACCAGAGAAAGCACCTCTCCTGTTTTTGGTTCAATGGCTACTATACTACCCGACTTATTCTGCATTAAAAGCTCCCCATACTCCTGAAGATCCATATCTATACCTGAAACAATATCCGAACCCTGAACAGCAAGCGTATCAAGTGTTCCATTGGCATAAGACCCCTTAATCCGACTATAAACATCCACCATAAATATCTTTACACCGCGTGTTCCTCTGAGGTCTTTTTCATATGCCTCCTCAATCCCCAGCTTGCCGATATAATCTCCAGGTTTATAATATGGTTCCTTTTTGATGATTGGTTCATCAACCTCGCTTACATAACCAAGCACATGAGCAGCAATCGGTTTTGTGTACTTCCTGAGCGTTCGGGGTTGGGTATAAAACCCCGGAAACATAAATATTTTTTCCTGGAATGATGCATAAGTCTCAGCCGATATCTGCTTCAGAAAGACAGAAGGGGCACGTCGTGAATAGCTCACAGCCGCTTTCATCCGCTCACTGAATATTTCTTTTGTTATCTCCAGTTCATTACAAAAGAGGGCGGTATCAATTTTAGAGGTCTGTGCCGGTACCACCATAAGGTCATAAGCAGCCTGGTTGTAAACCATTAGCTTATTATTCCTGTCGTAAATAAGGCCCCGGGCAGGGTACTGTGTTACATATCTTAAAACATTATTGTCGGCTGACAGCCTATAGGAATCTTCTACTACCTGAATTATAAAAAGCCTGATAATCAATCCAATAGACGCAAGCACAAACAGTGCTATTATAACATATTTCCTGTTAATGAATGCATCTTTCATAATCGGTCAACTACTTTCCTTTTCTGTAATACTCAATAAGAAGAATAAAGGATATTGTGAAAACTGAACTTAAGAGAACTCTCAACAGAGTCCTGAAGAAATCTGTGAACCGGAATACTTCAAGGTAAAAAAGAGCAGTATGATGAATAAGTACCATTACTAATGTATAGAAAAAGAACCATTTAAAGCCTGAAACCACCATTGATGGATTTGATCCTGATTCATAACCCTCCCTGGGTGATAACAGCCTTAGAACAAATGGACGAACGAATCCTGCCAGAAGTGTAGCAGAGGCATGCATTCCGGAAGAGCCTGAAAACAGGTCAATTATCATACCAGTTGCGAATGATAAGAAAAGCAGCAGCCACGATGGCATTTCAACGGGTAAAAGAAGAATGAACATTAAATAAACATAAGGATTGATATACCCGCTAAACTGAATATTATTAAATAACAGAACCTGCAGAAGTACCAGGATAATAAAGATTAATCCAAACCTTAATACAGAATTGATCATTGAATTAGTTTTTCAAGTTGCTCTTGTTCCGTTTTTTTCATATTACCTATCACATTGACAAAATGAAGCTTTTTAAAATCGGTATTTAAAGTGACTCTTATTTTGTAAAAGTCGCCTCCTGTTTTTTCAAAATCACTTACATTGCCAACCACAATCCCTTCCGGAAAAATTGCTGAATAACCTGTGGTTTCTATAGTATCACCCTCATTAACCAAAACATGTTGGGGTATTTCACTTAATATTGCATGACTATAATCTCTGCCATCCCAGTTCAGTGAGCCAAAATATCCGTTTGACCTTATTCTGGCGCTTAATCTGAAATCGATGTTAAGAAGTGATCTGGCAAGAGAATAGTTATCAGAACATCCTACAATTACACCTGCTACGCCATCGCCTGAAGTAATTGCCATATCTACTTTCATGCCCTGACGGCTACCCTTATTAATAGTGAAAAAATTCTTCTGCTTATTGACTGAGTTATTAATTACTTCAGCGGCTGTATATTGATATTGTTGCCTGTAAATAGTGTCTGTGACAGAAAAAAAAAGAGTGTCTTTCTTTGTTCCTGATTGTTCCAAACTATTTCTTAGTGCATTATTTTCTGCCGCAAGTGTTTCATTTATCTCCCTAAGATTAAAATACGTTTGTGTATTATTAATAACCTGATTCATATGGTTTGTCAAACCCCTCATTCCATTAACAAAACGTGTATTTGGGTAATTATTTTTAGTGACGACCATTGAAAAAGCTATTCCTTCAAGAATAAGAAAGACGATCAAATTATTGTATCTGGCCAGAAGATTCAGCAGATTTCTCATTCACAATAGAAATTATCTCATCAGGAACTGAAACTTATCGACATTTTTCAGAGCAACTCCGGCTCCGCGTGCAACTGCGTGCAAGGGATCTTCAGCTATATTGAATTTAATATTGATCTTATCGGTAAGTCTTTTGTCAAGGCCGCGGAGAAGTGCTCCTCCCCCGGTAAGATAAATCCCCCGTTTAACAATATCGGCATAAAGTTCCGGCGGAGTCTGTTCCAGTACACTTAAAAGAGCAGCCTCAACCTTGGATAATGACTTATCAAGGCAATAGGCAATTTCCTGGTAAGATATCGGAATTTCAATGGGAAGGGCTGTCATGATATTTGGTCCCCGGACAATATAATCAGCAGGAGGATTATCAATATCAGGAAGAGCTGCGCCGACACCAATCTTTACATCTTCTGCAGTTCTTTCACCGATTTTTATATTATGCTGATGCCTCATATAAGCCTGGATATCAGCCGTAAACCCATCACCGGCAATCCTTATTGATTTATTACAAACAATCCCTCCAAGTGCAATTACTGCTATTTCGGTTGTCCCTCCTCCAATATCAATGACCATACATCCTTCGGGAGCTTCAACATCGAGACCAATACCTATAGCTGCTGCCATAGGTTCATAAATAAGGTAAACGTCACGACCGCCGGCATGTTCAGAAGAGTCACGTACGGCACGTATTTCAACCTCGGTGCTTCCCGATGGTATGGCAACAACCATTTTAAGAGACGGGGAAAAGAGACGAGGTCCTTTATTAATCATTTTGATCAGACCTCTTATCATCAGCTCGGCAGCATTAAAATCGGCGATCACACCATCCCTCAGTGGCCTGATGGTCTTAATGTTTTCGTGAGTCTTCCCATGCATCTGCCTGGCAACCTCACCAATTGCCAATAATTTCCCGGTGTTTTTATCAAGTGCAACTATTGAGGGTTCATCAACAACCACTTTGTCGTTATGAATAATGATTGTATTAGCTGTACCGAGGTCAATTGCAATCTCCTGTGTTAAAAATGAAAATATCCCCATTGAATGAGAGAGTTAATATATTAATAATTAATGTTTAAAATGTCTTATACCGGTAAAGACCATAGCTACACCGTTTTCAGAACAGTAATCTACCGACTCCTGATCCCTTACCGATCCGCCAGGCTGAACAATAGCTGTGATCCCTGCTTTATGTGCTATTTCAACAGAGTCGGCAAACGGGAAAAAAGCATCTGAGGCCATTACAGCGCCTTTGAGATCGAAACCGAAATTGTGAGCCTTATCTATCGCCTGCTTTAATGCATCAACTCTTGATGTCTGTCCGATACCACTTGCACACAGCTGCCTGTTCTTAACAAGTACGATGGCATTTGATTTGCTATGCTTTACAATAATATTTGCAAACACAAGATCTTCTGTTTCAGTCTCTCCCGGGACTCTTTTAGTTACAGGTTTCATCTCCCCGGCTGATTCGGTATTGTTATCCTTCTCCTGCCATAATACTCCGTTAAGCAACGATCTGAAAACGACTTTATTCTTTAAAATTTCTTTCCTGATGAGGATAATACGGTTCTTTTTCTTCTTTAGTATTTCAAGCGCCTTTTCTGTAAAACCAGGGGAAATTATAATTTCAAAAAATATCTTGTCAATTTCTGTTGCAGTAACTTCATCAACTGTTGTATTAGTAACTATTACACCTCCAAATGCAGATACCGGGTCACACGCCAGGGCATCTTTCCAGGCATCAACAGGATTATTGCGTGACGCCACCCCGCATGCATTATTATGTTTGATGATGACATACGTATTTTCCCTGAATTCATCAATCAGACCAAGAGCCGCATCAAGATCAAGAAGATTATTATATGATAATTCTTTCCCATGGAGCTTGCTGAACAGCTCTTCAGGGTCTCCGTAAAATATCCCCTTCTGGTGCGGATTCTCACCGTATCTCAGTTGATATGATGAATTTATACTCTCCCTGAAAACAGGAATTCCTGCATCTTTGTTAAAATACCGGAAAATCTGAGTATCATAATGAGAGGAAGTTTTAAACGCTTCAGCGGCATAATAGCGCCTTTCCTCAATCGACGTAACTCCCTCCTTTTCAATAAGAAGTCCAAGAAGACCGGGATATTGTTCCCTTCCTGAAATTACTAAAATATCATTAAAATTTTTAGCAGCAGCCCTTATCAGAGATATACCCCCAATGTCAATCTTTTCAATTATCTCCTCTTCATCAATAGTCAATTTCGCAGTCTGTTCAAATGGGTACAGATCAACAATTACCAGGTCAATCTCAGGGATCTTATACTTTGCAAGCTGTTCAAGGTCTTCTTCATTATTCCTGCGTGCCAATATTCCTCCAAAAACCGATGGGTGAAGTGTCTTCACTCTTCCACCCAGAATGGAAGGGTAAGTGGTAAGATCCTCTACTTTTTCAGCATCAATTCCAAGCTCATTTATAAAGGTATAAGTGCCACCTGTAGAATAAATTTTTACCCTCAGTTCCTGTAGCTTCCTGACAATTTCGTCTAATCCTTCCTTATAAAAAACAGAAATTAAAGCACTCCTTATTTTTTTACCACTCATTATCTGATAGTTATGATTGCTTTGCAAGCATACTCCAAGCGATCAAAAATAGATATTTTTTTGTTATATACATACTTAATGTCAATGAATATCAACGAATTTAAAATAAGATCAATAATATCTTACCTATGTCTGATTTTTGTATATTTGACGCTCACTTCTGATTTATTATCTATTTATCAATTGATAAATTTGATTTTCTGAACTTAGAGTGCGTTATTGGTTAGAAACAGACATAAGCATAATTTTAAAATCAAATGATGTTTTTTAAGCTTTTCAAAGAGGGAATCATTTTTGCTTTTAACTCAATAATTGTCAATAAATTAAGAACTTTTCTTTCACTTTTTGGCATAACAATCGGCATTTTTTCCATTATCTCAGTATTTACTGTGCTCGACTGGATGGAAAAATCGATCAGGGATAGTATTTCTACTCTTGGAGATAATGTAATTTATGTGCAGAAATTTCCATGGTCCTTTGATCCTAATCTGGCCTGGTGGGATATTATCAAATGGCCGCCGATCTCAAAGGATGATTACCAGGTTATACTGAACAGGTCAACACGGGCCAGGTCTGTATGCTTTTCAGCGTTTCAGCCCAAGCAAATAAAATATAATAAAAATCAGGCAAATGATGCCACGATTTGGGCCACAACCCATGATTTCGAAGAACTAAGATCATTTGAAATTGAAAATGGACGATATTTTTCGCCTGAAGAGTCTTCCTCAGGTAAAAATGTTGCCATTCTTGGTTCTGAAATTGCTAAAAGATTATTTGAAAATGCCGATCCTGTTGGTAAGCAGATCTCAATAGCCGGAAATAAAACAAACGTGATCGGGGTATTTAAAAAGGAAGGGAAAGGAGGGATCGGCGATAGCGGAATGGATGAAACAACATTGGTGCCACTCAATTATGCCAGGTACTTTATAAACATGCGCAACAATTTCATTGAGACTCAATTAATGATAAAAGCAAAGCCCGGGGTTCAGGTTCAGGAATTAAGTGATGAGATAACAATGATCCTCAGGGCAGCCAGAAGACTTCAGCCAGGGGAAGTATCAAATTTTTCTGTCAACAAAGCCAGTTTGCTTACCCAGGGATTTGATGCAGTTTTTGTCGGTATTAACATAGGCGGCTGGCTGATAGGTGGTTTTGCAATACTTGTCGGAGGTTTTGGGATCGCGAACATAATGTTTGTATCAGTGAGGGAACGCACTAATATTATAGGTATACAGAAGGCTCTGGGTGCAAAAAGATCTTTTATTCTTCAACAGTTCCTTGTCGAGTCAATAATCCTTTCAGTTATTGGCGGGATACTGGGATTAATAATGATTTTTATAGGTACATCCATAATTAATTATCTATATGATTTAGGGATGCATCTCACAATGGCCAATGCATTTCTTGCAATATTCATCTCCGGAATCATTGGTGTGGTTGCCGGTTATGCCCCGGCTTATTCTGCGGCAAAGATGAACCCTGTTGAAGCTATTGGTTTCTCATTCTGATATTATCCTGTTTTCATCGATCCATCTCGTCATTTGCACAAACTGATCAACCGATAATTGCTCGGGTCTTAAATTGAAATCTTTATAATCTTCTCTTTTCAGATCAAATGCAGACCTTATTGAGTTCCTTAATGTTTTCCTCCGCTGGTTAAAGCCTGCTTTAACAACCCTGATGAAGAGCAGTTCGTCACATTCGAGGTTTTTTATATCATTCCTTATCAGCCTTATGACACCCGATTTAACCTTTGGTGGAGGTGAAAAAACATTTTCAGGAACAGTAAACAGGTATTCGGCAGTGTAAAAAGCCTGGAGCAGGACACTGAGGATACCGTAAGTTTTTGAGCCCGGATGTCCGCATATTCTTTCTGCCACTTCTTTCTGCAACATTCCGCATACCTCAACAATTTTTTCGCGGTTTTGCAATACCCTGAATAAGATCTGGGTTGAAATGTTATATGGAAAATTCCCAATTATGGCAAGTTTATCATGGAAATACGTATCAATGTTCATAGTTAGAAAATCACCCCTTATTATCTCTTTTAATTCAGGAAAATTTTCCTTTAGATAGTGCACTGACTCATAGTCTATTTCAATAACTCTGAGATCAGCAAATCCCCGTTCCATCAGGAATTTTGTGAGGATTCCCATTCCCGGACCGATTTCAAGTACGGAGTTATAACCGACGCCTGTAAGCGTATCGGCAACCTTCCTGGCTATATCCTGATCTTTAAGAAAATGTTGTCCCAGGTTTTTTTTTGGTTGTACTTTACCCATTTGATTGTTTTTTCTGAAATAACTCCGCCCCCTTATCATAAATCTGCCCCACCCTTAATCCTGATTATGAAGTTCTTACACCCCTTCTCCCTTGGGAGAAGGGGTTGGGGGATGAGGTATTTCAATTATAAAACTATAAAAGTTCCCTTCCGAACTTTCTCCAGATCGGTAATTTCATGGATTCGAGTAATTTCATGAACCTCTTGAGGACATTATAATATAACGTGACAAATAAGAACAAGATCATTATCCATATGGCTAACATATTAAAAAAGAGTGTTCCGATCCTAAGGTTACCAATCTGCTTAAACGGAGCATAAAAATGTGCGCGCCCATATTTTGACCCTGGTTTCATAAAGACCGGGTCTGACTTCTGAATAAGTCTTTCAGGCGAATCATATATTTTGTTTGTGGTCAGCCTGTTGAGCAGAATATTTGCCATGTTCTCATTATAATTCTTTTCCCTTAATTTAACGAATTCAGTTTCTCCGATCCGGCTTGAAATCTGTTTATATATTGAATCGCGTTTCAGTTCAATCTGTCTGCTGGTGATTCTTAATGAGGTTCTTATACTATCGAGGAGCTCCTTTGTTTCACTGGCAATAAAATCATTGTAATCCGAATAATTAAGATTTCTGATCCAGTTTCCCGGGTTAATACCGGTCAATGCAGAAAGTTCATCGATGTGATAATTTAATTTTTCAAAGTTTTCCTCTTTATATTTTTTATAATTAGGATTTTTCCCTTCAGCAAGGCATTCGTCTGCTTTTACCTTAAGTGTTGGAATAAGAAATGAAGCGTACCAGTCGTTCTGACTTAATGCCATATCATCCCTGAAAAAAGGTTTTTCAAATTTATTGCTTTTAAACTGTTCCACGCTCATTGCTTCATAGGCCCAACGGGTTACCATTATATCTCCGATTACCGGAACATAGATCTTCCTGCTGAAAGAATGGTGAAGATCATCAAATTTTATCATTGCACCTCCCAGGATAAGCTGTGGTACAAGTATAAGAGGAATGAGAATATAAATACTTATTGCGGAACGCATACCAGCTGATACGTTAAGCCCCAGCAAGTTACCAAAACATGCCGTGGAAAAGAGTACTACCCAATACTGGAGGAGCATACCCCTCACTTCCAGAATGCTATTTGCAACCAGGACAAACGACAATGTCTGAATTGCTGATAAAGAGAAAAGGAAATTGATTTTCGATAACAGGTAGCTGTACCTGCTTAAATCAAGAAATTTTTCCCGTTCAAGAATTTTCCTGTCCCGGAAGATTTCTTCAGCACTGACAGTCAGTCCAATGAAGAGAGCCACAATAACAGACATAAACAGGAACACCGGATAGTTTTTGTTATTTGCAAAACTATAAATACCGTTTTCGCTATATTTTGAAATATACCCGAGAATAAATGCAAGCAGCGGAGCTTCGAGGAGATTAATGATCATATATTGTCTGTCGGCCAGTTTGCGGGTAATATTTCGATGGATAAATGTCTTGAGCTGAACAACTTTATCAGGTACCCTGAAGTTGCTGGGAGGAATGGATGATTTTAAAGGTTGCTGCGCAAATACCGGCATCATCTTTTTTTTATATTTATCATACCATTCTTTAGGACTTATCTGTCGCTCCTTGCCTGGATAACCTGCATTGTCAATAACCTTAACCTCAATAATATGAAGAATATTATCTGTTTCGACATTTCCGCAATTAGGGCACTCACTCTCTGCTGCATTTGCCTGTGATGTCTCTGTTTTGAAATAAACAAGCGCTTCAACCGGGTCTCCGTCATAAATCATATATCCGCCTTTGTCGAGAATCCAAAGCTTGTCGAACATTTTTAGAATGTCGGAGGAGGGTTGATGAATTATTGCAAAAACCAGTTTCCCGTTAAGCGACTGGTTACGCAAAAGAATCATAACCTTCTCTGAATCAAATGATGATAGCCCGGATGTGGGCTCATCGATGAACAACACAATTGGTTCGCGCATCAGTTCAAGACCGATGTTCAGTCGTTTTCTCTGCCCTCCGCTTACCTTTTTGTTCATGGGGTCGCCCACCTGTAAATCTTTGATTTCGTACATATCCAGGTCAATCAGTACTTTCTCGACAGTACTTTTTAACTGATCCTCGTTATAGTCTCCAAAACAGAGACGGGCATTATAATAAAGGTTTTGATAAACTGTCAGTTCCTCAATAAGCATGTCATCCTGAGGAACATATCCGATCAATCCATTTAATTCTTCTGAATCTGAATGTATGTCGAATCCGTTAATGAAGAGATTCCCGGTTGATGGTGTCACTTTGCCATTAAGGATGTTAATCAATGTGGTTTTGCCAACACCACTCCCTCCCATTATCCCGACCAGGTTTCCCGACTCGACTTTAAAATTCATTTTCCGGATGCCCCGGTCTGAATTCCTGAATAAATATTCAATATCGTGCCCTTCAAAAAATATTTTTTCGGGGAATTTTCTGGAAACGAACTTTTTGTAAATTTTTGAATAATAGATCGGATCAATACCCTGACCCTTTATATTCACCCCGCGTTCAAGAAGATAAGGCCTGCAGGCAATAATATCTCTCCCTTTAAAACTGAGAGCCAATGGTCCATCGTACGACAAAAGCAGTGTACCTGTGCTTTCAATATGAAGTACAACCATGTATCCTTTGAAATCTTTGATTCTTATGTGACGCCAATTTTCATAGTTTTTGTACAATTTGGCGCCAGAAAACTCAGGGTTATCACTTTCAATTATAAGAACACAGTCCGTGGATATATCATCATATGTTCTGCCAATCATAAAAGCAGTGGCATTATCATACTCCCTCTTAGAAATATTAAAGGTCCGCGAAACAATATCAATTATCGTCTTCTCCTGCTCTGAAATCAGACCATCTTCAAAAGCAAATTCGATAAGCTGAAGAAAAACAATCATCCTTTCTTCGAGGAAGAGGCCTTTTTTTATCTGCCGGCATATATTCGTGATCTGGAATGAGATAAGTGAATCTTCATCAGAAAGTTCTGACTTGTCAACACTCTTCAGTTCATTATAATAAAACTCCAGATTGTTTTCGAAAAGTGCATAGTATTCTTCTTCAAGTTCCCTGTTAAGATACCTCCTCAGGTAACTGCGCAGAATCTTCTTCCCCCTCGATGAAATCCCAACAGGACTTATGGTTGATACGATAGCAAAAATATGAATTAAGGCAAGCAGTACAGATTCCCTCATAAAGCCTCTAAGTAAAAAAAAGACCGCAAAGTTACATTCTTTGCGTCCAGATATTTATTCAATAATTATAATACGATCTGGGCTCTTACTCCTTCTAATGCTTTTGTTATATCCTTAATATTCTTTTCAGTAAGGCTTGTTCCCATGCCCTCATATACTTTCGTAACAGGATCAAGAAGTTTTACGAAATCGCTTACACTTTGATCGGCAGTATATGGCTTTGCAAGTTCAAGAAAAAGTTCGAATGATTTTTTCTGCTCAAGAAGCACTTTTGAAATCCCGGCAACCTGGTAAGCAGCTTCAGAGACATGAGTCGTTAAAAACATACCTTCAACCCATGCACCTCCGACAACGAGAAGGGCTAGCGGCTGCTGTTCATTATCTGCCAGATATGAGTAAGAGTTGTTAAATGCACCTGTCAGAATTTTCACCAACTCATCCCTGTTGTCAAAATTTGTTTTTATCTGATTATATAAATCTTCACTATATATCTTAGACATATTGAGTTCATTTGCCAGAGAACGAATCGCATTAAGATAATTAATAACTTCCTGCTGAATATTATAGAGCGTTGCATAGCTCAGGTCAGCTCCATAAACCCCAATATTTATAGCCCGTGTTGCACTACTGAAATATTTTTTTGTGTTTTCTACAGGATTTGAAATTCCAATAATATAACCAACTTCAAGCTCCGTAAGCATCTTTATCACTGCTGCAGAGGTGGGTAAAGGATAAACATTCTTTTCTATTTGATTTTCTATTGTTTTAATCTGTTCCAATTCAACCTTTTTCTGTTCCTTATTTGCTGTCCTGTTCTTGCATGAACTCAGGCAGGTTAAGCTTAGTATCAGCATAGTAATCAATGCAACTGCAATTGTTCTTTTCATATAAATCAGTTTTAATTAATTCCATTAATATAGTGCCCATAAAAGTAAGAAATATTATTAAATAAATTACACAGCACCAAGGTTATTTGATGATAAAACTGAAAGCCGGCTTCAAAACAGGATTACACTTCAACCATTCCCTGTCGCATGATGCCAATATTAGAATCACTTAAGCTTTTGTTTCTCATTTTTATTTATCTTTAACGCCCATAATAATGCCGTTTTTCTGATGAGCTGGAATTTTGATGATATACCTTTCAGAGAGGGAACAAACTGTGTAAAATATGATTTAAGGGAAGCTACATTTGGTGTTAAGGATGTTATCCCGATGTGGGTTGCCGATATGGATTTTAAAACGCCTGATTTTATTGTTACTGCACTTCAGAAACGCCTTGACCATAATATTTTTGGTTATTCATTCCGTCCGCACGAATATTTTCAGTCGATAATTGACTGGCAGAAATCACGGCATAACTGGGCTGTCGAAAAAGAGTGGATATGCTTCAGCCCCGGAATCGTTCCTGCACTTAATATCTGCACTTTGGCATTTACAAGGCCGGGCGATAGTATAATAGTCCAGCCTCCTGTCTATTTTCCCTTCTTTTCAGCTGTTGAAAGTTCAGGCCGCAATCTGGTTTACAACAAGCTGAAGGAGTCAGACGGCAAATGGACAATGGATTTCGATTCCCTGATCGCGTCTATTAACGAGAATACAAAAATGATTATCATTTCCAACCCTCATAATCCGGTTGGAAGAGCCTGGACACCTGATGAATTGAACAGGCTTGCTGATATTTGTCTAACTAACGATATTTTAATACTCTCCGACGAGATACATTGTGATCTCATACTCCCGGGTTTCTATCATACTCCTGTTGCAAAGATCTCTGAAAAAATAGCTGATATAACAGTAACCTGCATTGCACCAAGTAAGACATTTAACCTTGCAGGTCTGGCAACATCCTCCTTAATCATTTCAAATCCAGTTCTGCGAAAATACTTTAACAGGAAAATTGAGCACCTTCATATTGGAAATGGCAATATTTTTGGCACAATTGCCTCAATAGCAGCATATTCAGAAGGACACGATTGGCTCAATTCTCTTCTTAATTATATTAATCAGAATGTTGATTATGCCATAGATTATTGCCGGAAGATGATACCGGAAATAGTTCCTGTAGCCCCGGAAGCAACATACATGATATGGCTCGATTGCCGCAAATTAGGAATGTCGGGAAAAGAGCTTCAGAACTTTTTTGTAAGAAGCGCAGGGATAGGTATGAATGAAGGTTCGACATTTGGCCCCGGAGGAGAAGGATTCATGAGGATGAATCTGGGTACAACACACAGGAATGTGGAAAAAGCCATGGAACAGATTGAAAAGGCAGTTTCGGCTATCAGATAAACAGTTTTAAAACAATTGTATGAAAGAGCGACAAAAGGTACGTCTGACACTTGAAGATGGAACAATTTATGAGGGCAGGTCATTTGGGGCTCCGGTTCCTGCAGCCGGCGAGGTAGTATTTAATACTGCAATGACCGGATATCCCGAGAGTCTTACTGATCCTTCATATCGCGGACAGATACTGTGTCTTACTTATCCGCTTGTCGGAAACTACGGGGCTCCGGCAAAAAGCGAAGAAAATGATCTCTATCGCTTCTATGAATCGTCTTCAATTCATATTTCAGGACTTATTGTATCAGATTACTCGTTTGAATATAGTCATTGGAATGCCACTGAAAGCCTCGATGAATGGCTGAAGAGAAATAATGTACCCGGACTATATGGTATCGATACAAGAGCTCTCACCAAGAGGATCCGTGAAAAAGGAGCTATGCTTGGCAAGCTTGAACCGTCAGATACAAAAATTGATTTTTATGACCCGAATAAAGTTAACCTGGTGGCTGATGTAAGCACTCATGAAAAGAAAGTGTACGGATCAGGAAAACACAGGATACTTCTGGTCGATTGCGGTGTTAAGTATAACATTATCAGAAATTTGCTTAAACGCGACACAACCATAATAAGGGTACCATGGGATTTTGATTTCAATAAGGAACAGTTCGACGGCCTTTTTCTTTCGAATGGCCCCGGTGATCCAAAAATGTGTGCCCCTACCATTGAAAATATCAGAAAATCATTTAATGAAGATAAACCGGTTTTCGGTATATGTCTTGGGAACCAGTTAATGGCTCTTGCTTCGGGAGCCGACACGTATAAACTTAAATATGGCCACAGGAGTCATAACCAACCGGTTATTAAAGTGGGTACCGACAAAGCATATATCACATCACAGAACCACGGATTTGCTGTAGATAACAATACCCTCGGAAAAGATTGGGAACCACTGTTTGTCAATATCAACGACAATACCAATGAGGGGATGAAACACAAATCCAAACCATTCTTCTCAACGCAGTTCCACCCCGAAGCCTCTGGCGGACCCACAGATACTGATTATCTTTTCGATGTATTTATTGAGGATATCGAAAAATCAAAAGCCAAATGACCCCCTAAAGGTCTACTTTGTCACATGACTCATCATCTTATCAGCCAGCTCAGTGGCCGATATGCTCTTAAAACATTTCATCCTTTCCTCGAAAAGTTCCGCGATCTCTTTATTGCAAAGATTTCCTATACTTCCCTCATGAACATAATCAGCAGTTGAAGTTCTTGAGAATGAAGAATTTTTCACTATCTCTGATACTGCTTTATAGGCATCTCTGAAAGGCATTCCCTTTTTCACCAGCCGGTTAACTTCTTCGGTACTGAAAATATTATTGTATAACGGATTTTCTGTAATATTCCGGCGTACATTCATATTATTAAGCATTAACAGCATAATCTCAATACACTCGGTAATCTCCCTGAAAGCATCAAAAATCAATTGTTTCAGCAACTGCAGATCTCTGTTGTATCCCGACTGCAGGTTACTTGTCAGTATGGCTACCTGGTTCGGAAGGGTTTGAATAACATTCGACCGTGCCCTTATCAGCTCGAAAACATCCGGGTTACGTTTTTGCGGCATGATGCTTGAACCTGTGATATATTCATCGGGAAAATCGATGAATCTGAATTCGGCGCTCATATATATACAAATATCCATTGAAAAACGTGCAAGAGTCTGAGAAACAGATGCCAGCGAAGAAGCAATTGCCATTTCTATTTTCCCCCTGCTCAGGCTTGCATATGCTGAATTATAGAGGAGATCATCAAATTCAAGAAGCTCAGATGTAAGTTTACGGTTCAATGGTAAAGTGGTACCGTATCCTGCGGCTGTACCGAGAGGGTTCCTGTTATTGAGCGCACGGGCAGTGCAAAGAAGAAGTATATCATCAACCAGGCACTCTGAATATGAACCAAACCAGAGACCAAAAGATGAAACCATTGCAGACTGCATATGTGTATACCCGGGAAGCAAAACCTCCTTATATTGTTCACTCAGAGATTGTAACTTATAAAAGAGTTTCCCGATAAGCACTGAAAGCTTGTCGATTTCTTCCCTGGTATAGAGACGTATATCAACAAGAACCTGATCATTCCTTGAACGTCCTGTGTGTATCTTCTTCCCCGTTGTCCCCAGGATTGAGGCCATTTCCTTCTCAATCTGAGAGTGAATGTCTTCAACATCTTTTTCAATGACAAGAGTACCCTCCTCATCCCACACAAAAAGTGAATAAAGCGCTTTCAGCATATCATTTTTTTCATCATTTGTGATCAGTTTTACATCTTCAAGCATAATCACATGTGCCATTGAACCAATTATATCCCATTTCGTGAGTGACAGATCGGTTTTTCTGTCTTTTCCTGCCGTGAATTCAATAATTGCAGGTTCGGGGGCAACCCCTTTTTCCCAAAGTTTCATATTTTCTTTTATTAATTCAATTTAATCCATACGCCAGCGGAACGGGCAAATTGTCCATCTGTTATTATTTTTTTTGACTTGCCTCAACAATTGCTCTGTGAGCCATTAATCTTATGGCATTTATTCTGATAAAACCTTTGCTGTCGGTCTGATCAAAACCGCCTTCAATATCCATGCTTGAAAGCTTTTTATTATAAAGGGAAGAAGGAGACTCCCGGCCTTCAATGATGATATTACCCTTATAGAGACAGAGATGCACGCTTCCGTCAATAAGTTCCTGGCTCTTTTCAATGGCTGCCATAAGAAAATCCATCTCCGGACTGAACCAGAATCCATTATAAATAATCTCTGCAAACTTGGGAGAAAGCATACTTACAAGTCTCATTACTTCCCTGTCCATTGCTATCCCCTCAATATCCTTATGCGCAAGATACAATACGGTGGCAGCAGGTGTCTCATAAACCCCTCTCGATTTTATACCCACAAATCTGTTCTCAACCATATCGAGCAGTCCTATCCCATTTTTACCTGCAATCTCATTGAGGTAAACAAACAGTTCGTATGAATCATCTTTCACTGTACCGTCATCTTTATTAACAACTTTAACAGGAATCCCGTTTTTGAAATGAACAACTATCCGTGTCTCTTTGTCAGGGGCATCCTGTGGCATAACCATCTTTTCAAGCATGTTCTTGTTTAAGGAGAACATTGGATCCTCAAGCACCCCTGCCTCATGGCTTATATGCATAAGGTTATCATCTTCACTGTATGGTTTGTCAATGCTCGCTTTTACCGGTATCTTTTTCTCAGAAGCATATTTCAGGAGATCAGTTCTGCCCTTAAATGTTGCAAGGAACTCTTTGTCTTTCCATGGCGAGATAACTTTTACTCCCGGCATAAGAGCATAATAACATAGTTCAAATCTTACCTGGTCATTTCCTTTACCGGTGGCTCCGTGTGCCACGGCTGTGGCTCCTTCCTTTTTCGCAACTTCAATCTGTGTCTTGGCTATCAGAGGTCGTGCCAGAGCTGTACCAAGCAGGTATCTGTCTTCATAAATGGCATTTGCCATTATTGCTTTAAAAACGTAATTATCAACGAATTCCCTTTTCAGGTCAGAAATAATTACTTTTGAAGCACCGAGAAGAAGAGCCTTCTTACGGCACTCTTCAAAATTTTCTTTTTGCCCAACATCTGCCACAAAAGCAATAACTTCATATCCTTTTTCAATTAACCACTTAAGTATCACCGAAGTATCCAAGCCTCCACTGTACGCTAAAACAACTTTTTCTTTCATCATTAATCTTTTTATATATTCAACAATTTTTTATTTATTATTATTTACATTTAACTATTAGCAGGAATGATTAGAATTATTATTTGATTTTGACTTAGTCGAGCTCCGCTTCGCTTTTTCAAATAATATCACCCTTTTTTAATCTGTCTGTGTAATCCCGGAAGAATTATTTCGAGAGAGTCGTGAGCCTGCTGAATAGTGATCCCATCCCTGGGAATTATAAGTATTG
>Ga0209429_10000468_pt1 | contig 27017 bp, 27 predicted proteins | sample BarGraNGADG00212_3_FD_184493 | JGI IMG/M metagenome (GOLD analysis project Ga0209429, IMG submission 184493) | Arctic peat soil microbial communities from Barrow, Alaska - Barrow Graham LP Ref core NGADG0004-212 (SPAdes) (version 2) | ecosystem: Environmental > Terrestrial > Soil > Wetlands >...
GTCGAGAGAAGAAGGCGTAGTCGCAGCCTACGCCGACTGAATGAGACAAAGATAGGGCGGAAAAGATCCGCCGCATCAAAGCATTAATGTTTGAGAATGGTATTACGTCCCCGCGCAATTATCCGCCCGTCCGGGCAGAACGACCCCCAAACCGCGCAGCCTGTGCTCCACCTTTCTGTAATCGCCGTCAAACAGATGGGCCTCCATCCCTGATTTAACCGCCCCGTCGACGTTTTCAACCAAATCGTCCACGAACAGGCACTCCTCGGGCAGCAGGTTAAAACGCTCGCACAGGCGCTCATAGATGCGCCGGTCGGGCTTGCTGATTTTCTCGTGCGCTGACACCACCGCGCCATGAAGCCGCGGGTAAAAATCCCGCTCTTTCAGCGCTTCAGGGAAGCGCGTTCCGGCGTTTGACAGCAGGTACAGCCGTAGGCCGGCCTCGCGCGCCTTGATAGTGAATGGGTCTGCCCCGGGGACGGGCGCCATCCAGCCGGGCCACTGCTCAAGAAGCACCCTGAGCGTATCGTGCAGGCGTTCCGGCGTGCGCGAAAGCGATACGCGCAGCAATTCCTCTTCGTCAATCTGCCCCGCGTCGTGCAGATGCCATTCAGCCGAGTCGAACAGTGCCCCATACAAAATTTCCGCGTCTTGCCCGTTCCCGGCCGCCCGCAAGGCAAAAGCCCGGGGCTCCCAGGTGAGCAGGACGTTGCCCATATCCAGAATCAGGTTTCGCACCGCCATCGCGCGCAATCTCCCCCGTGTTATTTGGAACCGGCCGCCAGGAACCGCACACGCTGTCTCCTTAGGCCCATGAGCATTACTATACACCAAAACGGGTGGGGGATGCACGTAAGCGGAAAAGCGGTGGGCTTCACGGCAAGGCGAACCGGCCGCAATGGGAATACAAGCAATAGTTTGACATTAGAAAGCAACCGTTTGACATTTGAATTGCGTTGGCAGGCTTGAAACGCATCACGCTAGACTATAAGAGTGGTCCATTTATTGTTCTTTTGAGCCTAACACAAATTCTCACTAAACTGATCTGTGGGTATCTGCTGACTACGGAAGGGAATGTCGTGCACTATGGATTCATTGAGAAATGGATCGAAGAACTGGGAACGAAATACAACATCCGGGAGATAGCCTTTGACAGCTGGGGTACGGTACAGATGACGCAGAACCTGGAAGCGCTGGGCTTTGCGGTGATCCCCTTCGGCCAGGGATTCAAGGACATGTCACCGCCGACCAAGGAACTGATGAAGTTGACTCTGGAGCAGAAGGTCGCACATGGCGGTCATCCAATCCTGCGCTGGATGATGGATAACATATTTATCCGCACAGACCCCGCAGGCAATATCAAGGCTGACAAAGAGAAATCCACGGATAAAAATCGACGGCGCTGTGGCTGCAATCATGGCACTGGATCGTGCAATCCGGTGCGGAGGCTGTGTTGAAGTTTTCATACAGGGAAGCGTACAGGAAGATGAACGAGAACATCTCGAGTATGATCGGCATGGGCCTCTTTTCATGCCGGGCAATGTAGATGAGTGTCACAACACCCAGGATCAGAATGATGGCGTCCTGGATCACCCAGGAAGGAATGAAGTCAAACCAGTGAAACGCTACGCCCTCGAAGCCCATAATCCACCCTCCTCATCTTGTCCAATCGGTTGATCTTTCTCTGTTATTTCTGATCGTCCAGAATCATGCCGACGACGTTCACCGCCGAATCGACGGCCTGCTGTGTGCCCAAGCCAAACCCGCCGGCATCGTTGCCCACGTAATACAGGTTTTGAATCGGCGATTTGGGGCTGGGCCGCTGAGCGCCAGCCTGGCCGATGCAGTTCGCCACACCGTACGCCTCGCCGCCGAGCGTCGGGCCTACCTTGTCCGTGCCGACCGCGACGCACTGCGCGGGGGTCATGCGTTCGGTCCGGTATATGTGCTCAAAGAGATCCGGCTGGATTTCGCGCACGATCTTCTCCACATAATCCAGATGCGCCTGAACGTTGAACACTGGGTTCGGATAGCAGGACATAACCGCATACACGAGCTGCTTCCCCTTCGGCGCTGTGTTCGGGTACAGGGAGGTCGTCCCGAAGTAGACGTAGTTGCGGAACGGCCCCCCGCGCCCCTCCGACTTCGCTTTGAATTCCTCGTAAGTGTCCAGACCGCCCTCGGAAAAGACGACGATCATCGGATTCTGAAGCACCGAAGCGTCCAGGAACCACCGATACCCGACGCAGGCGAGGTTCGGGATCAGCGATTTGATCTGTTCGACATACGCGGCATCGAATTTCGCTTCCCCCACCAGATGGAGGACCGTCTGGCGGATGCCCGCATCGCTCACGACTAGATCGGCTGTAAACATCCTGCCGTCTTCAAGCGTAATCCCCTTCGCGATGCCGTCCTCAACGTCGATGCGCTTGACCCTCGTGCCAAAAAGCACCGTTCCGCCATTCTCCGCGACCGATTCGGTGTACACCTCGAACACGCGGCCGATGCCCCGCTCGTAATAGCGCCCCGCGCCGGATTTGGTCGTCTGTCGGAAGAACTGGATCACCTCCGATGCGGGTACCAGGTCGCTGGTCATCTCGAACGCGCCTTCGCACTGGTGCAGAAACTGCGTCTGGAACATGCCCGGAAATGGCCCGAAGCGGGCCATGTATTCCGGCATCGGTGTCATGGAAAGCCCAGCGATCTCCTCCACGGGCATGGTTGCAATGTGCTTTGCGAACTTCTTGATCCGGCTGAGGCCGACGAGGTTGAAAGGCGATATGCGCAGCGCGCGCAGCATGCTCAAATCCATCTTTCCCATGTCCGCGGAGCGCAGCGCGCCGGACGTGTCCCGCAGGACCATGATGTCCAAAAGCCCCAGACGCTTCGGGATGATCCGCTGGACTGCGTTTTCTTTGCCGATCTTTTGAAGGACGTTGTCCATCTGCGATCCCTCGGCGGGACAGCCGTTGATGGGGAAAAGCTCATAATGGAACCCTTCCTTGTCGTGGATCGTCATCATCCTGCCGCCCGCGGACTGGTTCTTGTCCACGAGCAGTACCTTTTTCCCCTCTTTTGCCAAAAGCGCCGCGGCCGCACTTCCTCCCGGACCCGCGCCGACCACGATCACGTCATACTTTGAATCCATTGCTGGTTCCTCCCCGAGATTTGTGTATTCTATCATAAGGTGTCACAAATGAATCATGATACACTTGTCACAGCCTCGTACGTATGTTATTATATCAGTAGAGCGCACGGAGTCAAGCGCCGTGGGGCAAGTTAGGCAATCGGAGTGTACGGGTGTCAAACATAGGTTACACATTCATAGGTCTCTAACAGAGTGTTCTTGTCAAGGGTAAGGTGGAGATTTGCGGAGCAAATACTACCTGACCTTGACAAAAGTCCATTCAGTAGAATCAGATGCCGCTGAATGGTTTACCATTCAGCCTTAATGTCAGCTCACCCCCCGGTACAGCTCAAGTATCTGGTTGGGCGACTTCATCCCCAGGCAGGTCATGATGTAGTCATTTGACTTGCTTTGGTAGCCTGCCAGCTGCCTTCTTCCGTCCTCTAGGTTGTACATACGCATCTTGCTGTAGAACCGCAGCTCATCTGTCCGGTGCTGCCTTTCCACCTTACCGTTGTGCCTGGGAGTGGCGACCCGGATGCGTTGATATATGATTTCCATCTCCTCCAGCGCACTCTCAAACATCGTTTTGTGTTTGGATTTGATGACCAACAGCGCATTGGTGAACTCCGTCCCATTGTCTGTCTGAATCAACCGGACCGGGAAAGGCGCACGTACAATCAGTTTCATCAGAAAATCCTTGGCACTGTAGGTGCTGTGCTCATCGTACATCTCCCGGAAAGTCCAGCGGCTGCATTCGTCCTTGGCTGTGAATTGATACTACTTCATCCCATCGGCTACACAGTAGTTTGGTACGAACTTTACGTCCATCTGGATCTTTTGTCCGGGATAATCAGCGCGTTGGTAAGGCTTTGGCTTCTTGTGCTTCTTTGGCTTCTCCTTTGGTTTCCCAAGCATCTTCATAGCAGTTCGCTTATAGAAGCCATAACTTCGTGTGTACCCATACCGGCTGGCCATCTGATATCCCAGTAGATGATCCTTTGGGTATTTGCGGGCGTATCGCTTCACCAGTTTCTCTTCGCTCTGGCTCTGCTTACGCGGACTGCGTTGAGGTCGCCGACTGCGTTCTTCGAGGCTGGTGACGCTCCCATCCCACCGTCTCACCCACTTGTGTACAGTTTTCCTGTTGCACTTATATCGTATGCTCGTGCTGGTTGCGTCATGCTGTTCATAATACAGCATCATCCGTTGACGCCAATACGTGTCCTGTGATATCTTCGCCATACAGAGAGCCTCCTGTGGTCGTTTGTTTTTCGTCAAACTCATTCTACCAAAGTCTCTCTGTTTTTGTTACCTTACTGTTACCTATGTATTGTACCTCAACAAAGCAGATAGTATACACATCGGTTTGGATCTGATCATGGCCTACTTGGCTGAGACCGGAAAGACGGAAGCGACTGAGCCTATTTTTTCACGGCTGGAGCGAGATAGGTATAAGAAATCAGTGTCACTATGTCCTTCGGCAGCCTCTCAATGACCCTCCCCCCCCCCAAAAAAACATCCAGACTTTCTCATCCCTCTTCCACAACCAAATGCACCGGCCTTCCTGCTGTCCGCAGCATCGCGGAAGGACTCCATCCATACTCCCTCTGGAAAGCTCGGTAGAAGGACGAGTAGTCTTTGTAGCCCAACGTCTGGCCAACTGCATTGGCAGACATCCCCTTTTGAAGCATCTGATAGGCTTTGTTCATCCTTACCTTGGTGATGTATTTATGAAGAGTGATGCCGGTCTGACCGTAGAAGGACTTGGCGATGGTGCTTTTACTCAGGTAAAGCGCACCCGAAATAGCCTCAATCGATAGATCCTGATCCTCCAGATGCTTGTCAATGAAGCTGACGATAATCTGGATGCGCTGGCTTGGGGCGGTGAAAGGCAGACGCTGGGTGTCGGGGCTCATGCAAATGCGGTTGACTTCCAACATCAACAGCGTCATGAGGGCACGGCGCCTGAGATCATCTCCGAACCGAGGCTTCTCCTTGAGCTCCAGCAATTGGCTGATCTGCAGGCGCATGTTCAGAAGCTCGGCTTGATCCAGCCGCAGCACGTAACCGTGCTTGTCAGAATAGAAACACTTGGTTAGATCGCTGTCCTCAGTCCCGATACTTCTAAGGTATTCCCGGTTGATCCAAATGAACATGCGTTTGTAGGCTTTCTTGGAATCGTGGATAAAGGGCCAATGCATCACATTTGGGGGAATGAGGAGCATATCGCCCGGCTCCAGGCGGTATTGATTCATGTCAATATGGTATGTGACATGGCCTTCCTGGAAAAAGAAGACCTCATAGAAGTCCTCATGATAATGCATAGGCGTATTGTCTTCATAGCATTTTTCAAAAGAGAAAAGCTCAAAGTCCTGCTCGATCATCGTCCAGCGTGTCAGGTTTTCGTATCTGGTCATGGGGATCCCTCCGTTGATGGATTGCATTATCATGGGTGCGACGGGCGGTAATGTCAAGAAGAGATTCTTCTTTTTGCAATGTCTTGACGTCGAATGGCAATGTACAATTCTCTTGGATGTTGTTAAAATATAGATAAAGGACGCATGCTTGTCCTCAGGAAAAATTGAAAAAAGGAGATATTAGACAATGAAACGTTTCTGTATCTTGCTCCTGGCGCTCACCCTGGTGCTCGGACTTGGGCAGCCGGTGCTTGCCCAAACCAATTTGACCGTGCTGTGGTTCAATGACGCCAACGAATCTGAGGTTTTTTTGGAGACGGTCGCCGACTTCAAGGAAGCCCACCCCGACATCGCCATCGAAATGCAGGTGATTGCTTTTGACGGCTATGAAAATCAGCTCAAGCTGATGATCGCCGGCGGCAATGCGCCGGACCTTGCCCGCATGACCACCGCGCTCATGCCCACATTTGTGGACAATCTGGAGCCCCTGGAAACGTATGCGGACATCGCCGCCATCGAGGCCGCTTTCGCCCCCTCGATGCTGGCGTATACCACCAACAGCGAAGGCAAGATCGCTGCCTATCCTACCGAAGCCACCGCCAATGGCATGCTGGTCAACAAGACCGCTTTCCAAGCCGTCGGCATCGACGTTGTAGAGCTGTCCAAAACCTGGACCTGGGCTGAATGGGAAGAAGCCGCCAAGAAGGTTATCTCTTCTGGCGGCAGCACTAAGTACGGCCTAGCTGTAGACTTTACGCCTCATCGCCTCTCCACCATCCTTTATCAGTTCGGCGGCCGTATGATGAATGAGGACTTCACCAAAGTGAACTTCTCCAATGAAGGCACCATCAATGCGCTCAACTGGTTTAAGCGCATGCACGACGAAGGCCTCATCCCGCCGTCCGTCTGGATGGGCAGCGAAAACGCCGCCGAGCTCTTCCAGGCCGGCTTGGTTGCCTGCCATATTGGCGGCAGCTGGAACATCAACACCTACAGCAAAATTACGGATTTTGAGTGGCAGGCCGTTCCTGCTCCTGCCGGCACCATGCGCTCCTCCGTGCCAGGCGGCAAGTTCATCGCCAGCTTCAAGGATTCCGCTAACAAAGAAGCCGCGGCGCAGCTGATGGCATGGTTCAGCGATGCTGAGCACAATGCCAAGTATTGCCTTGGCACCTATAATCTGTCTTCGCGGATCGACGTCAGTGTCGAATACCCCGCCAATACCGACAGTTTTGCCACTTTTGCGGACGAACTGAAGGTAACGCCCACTTACACCGCCCAAGAGTGGAAGTCCCCGCTTATCGGCAAGAGCAGCAGCATTATCAAAGAACAGGTCGTTCAGATGCTGCTTGGCGCCCAGACTGTAGAGGAAACGGTGGCTGCCATCGATCGCATGGCTTCCGAACTGTAACACTATTCCGGCGATAGGCCGGAGGTGGCCGGGGAGCCCCGTGTCTCCCAAGCCCCTTCGGCCTATTGTGTTACATTGCGCTCAAGAAAGGCTGCGTGAACCATGAAACATTTAAGGCGCAAGCGCCTTAAGGGTAATTTCAACCAAACCGTGGCGCCGCTTCTGTTCCTGACGCCCAACATGCTCATCTTTGTCATCTTCATTATCATTCCTGCTTTTCAGGGGCTCCGCATGTCCCTGATGAAGTGGAGCATATTGGGCAAGCCCACCATTGTCGGGCTGCAAAACTTTCAGAGACTGCTTGAGGACAAGGTCTTCTGGATCACGATTAAGAACACGGTCGTTTATTCCTTTTTTACCGTTATCCTGGTTACAGTTATTTCTCTTTTGCTGGCAATGCTGCTGTACCAAAACAAGCTACGGGGCGAAAAATCGTTCCGCTCTATTTTCTATATTCCGTCGCTCCTGAGCATGATCGTGGTCGGCATCGCATGGCGCTTCATTCTGGGCGATGAGATGGGCATCATCAACTATCTCCTGCGCACTATTGGCGGCAGCGGCGCAGGCTGGTTGACGAACGCGACGTTGGCTATGGTAAGCGTGATTTTTGTATCCCTCTGGTCACAGGCGGGGTACTACATGGTGGTCATGATATCGGGGCTTCAAGCGATCCCTTTGGAACTATATGAGGCCGCCGGCATCGACGGCGCTACCCCCATACAGACTTTCTTCAGGGTAACGCTTCCCCTTCTACGCAGCACCATTTTGGTAGTGGTCGTATTGAGCACGATCGGCGCCTTTAAGGCGTACGAGCTGGTAAAGGTCATGACCAACGGCGGGCCGGGGTATGCCACCAAATTCATCGTCCAGCAGGTGTATCAGGCTGCATTTGTGGAGGATCGCATGGGTTATGCTTCCGCTATGTCGCTGGTGCTAATGCTCATCATCGGCGTCTTCACCATCGCGCAATTCAAAATGACGGGAGGTGAGCAGGACTATGAATAAAACCGCGAGGAGTATCCCGAAATACATCGCCTTGATGTTGCTGTCCTGCTTTTTCCTGTTTCCTGTGGCATGGGTGGTGCTATGCTCCTTTAAGCCCCAGAGCGAGCTGTTTCAGCTGCCGCTGAGCTTCATTCCTAGGACATGGACGGCGGGTAACTACACGTTTGCGCTCAGTCAGAGCAATTTGCTCACCAACATCCTTAACAGCGGTGTTGTCTCTGTCACATCGACCATTCTCGCGGTGATCATCAACACCATGTCGGGGTATGCACTCTCCAAGTATGTTTTCCGCGGCCGCAACATGATCTTCGGTGTGATGATCGCGACACTAATGATCCCGCTGCAAGTGACCATGGTGCCGATCTTTCTGCAGCTCAAGTCTCTCGGCATGCTTAATACCTTGTGGGGCATCATCATCCCACCCGCCGCCACGCCGACCGGCGTGCTGCTTGCCAGGCAGTACATGCAGACGCTGCCCAACTCCATGATCGAGGCGGCGCGCATTGACGGCGCCCATGAGGCCCGGTTGTTTGTTCGTATCATTCTGCCTTTGTCCAAGCCCATCGTCGCGACCATCACCATTTTCTCGTTCATGTGGCGGTGGAATGATTACCTCTGGCCCATGATCGTCATTACTAACAACAAGCTGCAAACGCTCCAACAAGCGCTGGCGGGCTTTGTGGGGCAGCTGCAGATAAGTTGGGGCAGCCTGCTGGCGATGACGACCCTGTCGATGTTCCCGGTTATTATCGTGTTCTTTGCGTTCCAGAACTATTTTATGACCGGCATCTCTGCCGGGTCAGTTAAAGGATGATCATTTATGCGATACTTCATTAAGGACATCAGCCTCTGCACCATTGAAAAGGATGGAGCCGTCCTTGAGGGAGACGGTGGCAGTATCCGCCTTGCCTTTTACGACGGTGACAGCCTGAGCGTCTCCTACCGATTCAGCGGTATCCAGGTCACCCGCCAGCTCGAGGACACGTCTGCCTTTCTGACGCAGAGCAGGCCTTTTATGCCATGGACCAGCAGGCCCGTGGAAAACGAAAGTGCCTTTGTGTTCCCCCTGACCGAAGGTGTCCGCATCGAAGTTGAAAAACGCTATGGTATCGTTTCGCTTTACAAGGGCAGTATGCTGGTGCACGGCGGTACTTTGGGCAGCAACGATTTGGTCGTGCCGCAATACCCTGTACGACTGGTGGCCGATGGTGGCCGCGGACGCGCGAGTTTTAATTTTCCGCGCAATCCCACGGACGAATACTACGGCCTGGGGGACAAAAGCGGCTTTCCCGACCGCAGCGGTCAGCGCTTTGCGATGTTCAACCGCGATGCGCTTGGCTACGACGCGGCCGCTTCCGATCCGCTTTACAAATCCATTCCTTTCTACCTAAAGCTTAATCCTGAGCAGGGTACTGTGTGCGGTGTGTTCCTTCCCCAGGCGATCGTCACCAGTGTCGACTTTGGGAGGGAAAGCCCGTATTACACTAAGGTGGAGACCGAAGGCGGACCTTACAGCTACTGTCTGTTTACGGGAGAAAGTTATCTGGATATCCTGTCCGCATACTGCCGCCTGACGGGCATGCCGGCTTTGCCCCCGCTGCACAGTTTCGGGTTCCTGGGTTCCTCCATGAACTATGTGGAGCCGGACGATGCCGCCGAGCGCGTGCTCGCGTTTTTCGCCCGCACGGAGGAGGAGAAGATCCCCTGCGAAGGCATGTATTTTTCCTCCGGGTATCTCAAGGCTCCGGATGGCAAACGTTACACTTTCTTGTGGAACAGGGACAAATTCCCCGACTATCAAGGCTATCTTCGCACTTTGCAGGAGCGCGGCTACCATTTGATCATGAATATCAAGCCCGGTGTGCTCACCACACACCCGTGGTATCGGGACATTGATGAAAAAGGGTACTTCATTAAAGACAAGCATGGGAAAACCTATGTGGAATACTACTGGGGCGGAGACGCTTCATTTATTGATTTCACTAATCCCGACGTCATTCTTTGGTGGAAAGAGCAGCTGAAAGAGCAATATATCCTGCATGGTTGCGAAGGCGTGTGGAATGACAATAACGAGCTGGAACTGGAAGATAGCGAGCTTCCCGCCTATGAGATTAGGTCTGTGTATCCCGTCTTGATGAGTAAAGCCTCCTACGAGGCGTTCCATGAACACCAGTCCACGTTGCGACCCTGGGTCTATTCCCGTGCAGGTGGCAGCGGGTTGCAGCGCTATGCGCGCACCTGGACCGGTGATAACCGCAGCGATTTCAAGACCCTCAAGTTCAACCAGTATATGGGCGCCAGCCTCAATTTGTGCGCCCTTTTCTATAACGGACATGACTTGGGCGGCTTCTTTGGAGACAGTCCGGAAGAAGAACTCCTGCTGCGCTCCTGTGAGTCTGGAGTGTTCCAGTGCCGCTTTGTGATCCATTCCTGGCGTGAGAACGGGGTGCCGACCGAACCATGGACGTATCCCGCCGCCTTTGAGCGTATCCGGTCGCTGATCTATGCGCACTATCGCTATATGCCGTACATCTATGACTGTGCAGTGCACGCCTCGCTGACAGGCGCGCCCATCGAGAGGCTGCTGCACCTGGAATTTCCGGGGGACAAAAATATTTCAAGCGGGGATACGAACATGCTTTTTGGCCCCTTTGTTCTGAAGACTCCTGCAGTCGCAAAAAACGTGACGCATGTGGCCGTCTCCTTGCCTGCAATCTACGATTGGTATGACCCCCGCACAAAGCACTTGATACAGGGCGGGCTAGTTTTCCAGAAAGCGGTGCCGATGGACGGGAAGCCGCACTTCATGATCCGCTGCGGTGCTATCCTGCCCACAAATGACCACATCGGGCAGTTGACCACCGCGCTACTGGAGAGTACCACCATGCTCCTGTACCCGTGCCGTCCGGGCGAAAAGAGCCAATGGGAACACTATGAGGATGATGGGCGTACCGAGATGTCCCTTAACAAGTGGAACTGCTTCCGGATCAGTCTCAGCCATAGCAGTGTCACGGTCGAGAGGGTTGCCTGGGGTGCGCCTGCATCGGGGTCGCGGCGCGTGCATCATCTAAAGCTGCCCCAAGGTTTCTTGTTCAGCCATAACGGCGAAAGTACAGTCACGTATACGCCGGATGACGCCGCGTGGGAACAACCGATTGTGTACACATTTGAGGGAAGCTGGGAAAATCAGGAATAATCTCTCGCCACGGAAGAGCAAGGCGAGCGGCAATACGCGCAATCTAAAAAATGATGTAATAAGAGCAAACCGGTCCTGATGGATACCCGGGGGATAAGGGGGAGTGATGTAACTGTCATCGCTCCCCCTTCTTTACGTTGGCAGCCTCAACCTCCGAAGCATTACGTTATTGACCTATAATAGCATATATTGCAGAATGTTACCTTTATAAAAACGAAATGAGCTTGAGAAAGTCCATATATTTCTGAAATTCTAGTGAGCAATCGATAATCTCAGTCCAGCTATTCTTGGATCCTTGTACGGAATCGATATTGGATGCAAATTGGTTCACAGTAATCTGTAGCTTGGCAGGAATGACCCTGACCTTTGGCTTCAGTGACATGTCGCCGTCCTCCGTTTGCAAAGATAAAGTGACTAATAGCCTACTCTGCTGTCAGCACGCTTGGATTTTGACTGCGGGAATTGTGTACTTCAAAGCCAGTAAAATGAACACATTTCGCGCGAAAGTATCGCTTCGTGAAATTAGCCTAACCTGAACAAATCATCAACACAGGTTGATACAATTAGGCCCGCTTCGTAATGAGGCGGGTCTTGTTGTTGGAGGGGCTGAAATCCCTTGATATTCCTTGCTTTTTTGAGGTGGCCGAGCATCTCGGAAGCACTCATTTTCTCCATACAAAGAGTGGTTCATCTCCCCTGAGGAGGACATCCCCGAAAATGGATTGTGTACAATGCAACCCCCTCCCACCTTTCGTGTGATAGTATCGGTAATCGTATTGCGAGTATCAAGTAAACGTGCAGCAGTTCATTTTTACCAATAAAATGTACCCCTAAAAATGGACACGGAACAAATCCGGGAACCCATAGTATGGACACGGGAGATGGTATGCGCTTTCCGGAGGCCGCTGATGCGGACACGCGAAAAGGTGTAAAATATGCAATTAATACACAGGGACATAAAACCCCTCGATGACTCAGTGCAATTATTCATTCAGCTGGCATTTGGGTATAATCCAAAAGGGTCAGATCGGCCCGTCCAGGAGGAAAATTATGAAGAGAACCATTCGCACGCCTTTCCTGTTCCTGCTTATGCTCTCCCTGCTCCTGCCCCTTATTGCCGGAGCGGAACCGGGTAATTTTACTGTCGGGCACCCTCTCTACCTGAACACGGGCGTGGCCAGGCCTGTCTACCAAAACGCCGACAGCGCCTCCGGCGTCATCAGGGAACTGTCCCCAAATGAAGCCATTGAGCTGCTGGCCCTGAGTGAGGGATGGGCCGAAATCCTCGTTATTAACGAGGCGGGCGAACGGCTGGCGGGCTGGACGCTGCCGGAGGGCATCCTACCCAAAGGCCCTGAAGATGGTATCAGCCTGGCCACTGTGAACAGCCCGGACCCCTATATCCGCGTTCCCCTGCGCGCGCAGCCGCAGGAAAGCGCTGAAAGTCTGGGCAAATACTACAACGGGGTCACAGCGGTTGTTCTAAAACAGCCCCAAAACGGTTGGGTGCAGGTGCGCGTCGGCGACCTGGAAGGCTACTTTGAGGAGAAGTTCCTGGCACTGGACGCGCCTTCTGGCAGCGTCACATCCTTTATCCCCACAGTCACTGTCTTTAACCCGGACGACCCCGGGCTGAACCTCAGGTCTGCCCAGTCCTACCAGTCGGAAACCAAGGCGGCCTATTCCAACGGGAAGAGCGTGCGGGTTCTGGGCGTGACGGAAGACTTCGTCCATGTGCTGACAGAGGACGGGCTGACCGGCTTCATGATGGCCTCGGGCGTCGCGCCGCAGCCGGCCTACGCCGATATCGACAGCGCAGTCACCCTCCCCCAGCCTGAGGGCATCCTGACGATGGTCGACAACCCCGGCGGGCAAGGTGCGCAACTGCGCAAGCGGGCCAGCACGGATTCCGACTCCCTGGGCCTGTACCGCAACGGCACGGCAGTCATCGTAACCGGCGGGGGCGAGTATTGGAAACAGGTTTGGGTCGAAGGCAGGATCGGCTGGATGATGGCAAAGCTGCTCAAGGGTATGCAGCCGCAGGTGAATGGTGAATAATACTATTTGAAAACAGTAATGCGCCGATGCGAAGAGAGATTTTTCGGTTTCTCGAAGTTGAGTGAAGAAGGTGACAAAGCCTGCCGCCGCCAGTGGCGGGATCAGGCAGGCGGAGGAATCAACCGAAAGGAAGCAGCGCAAGCAGTTTCTGACTGCGAAGCGCAGCGACCATTGAGGTTGCGGGGCAGTCGAAGCCTGCGACGACTGAGGGAGACGATGAGAAGGCGGAAAAGACCCGCCGCATCAAAGCATTAATGATTGAAACTGGTATGACGGGTGGTCAATTCGCGCGTACGCGCTGCTCTAAGATGAGCGTAATATTCACTTCGAGGGCTGTACATGATAAATCATTGGCTGCGCTAAATGCCGAGTAGCCCCTGTCAACAAACAGGTTGACCGCTGCAATCTGTTCTCCCCTGGTGAACAGCCTCCTTTCTTGATGTTTGACTTATGATGGCATCCTACCGCGACGTGAAGAGCTGACCATGATAGCTTATAAAGCTAATCAAATCCAAGGAAACGCACAGAACCTTGCCCATGCCTGTTTCCATCTCCACTGTCAGGTTGTAGCGGCCATCCAGCGTGTCGGACGGTTTGATTTGACCGATTCGCTGGATGGTTCTGATATGCTCCAGAACCTTGTCGTCCGGGATGGCAACAGACGCGTTTCCAAAGCCCATGAATTCCCGGGCATCTATCAATGAAACCTACCCCAAGCCGGGGTCCATCATATAGGTCGGTGCGTGGAATGGCTGACCCGCGAACACATCGCAGACTGCTTTTGCCGCGTCAGCCTGAAACAGCTGATGCCTGAATTGCAGTTTCATTCGCCATCACCATCCGTGATTTCGTCTTCCTGCTCGTAATAATAGGAATAATCTATGCCTTTCATGAACATCTCACGATCATTTATTCTGTCTGTCAAGGCAGATAACAAAAGAGCCTTGATTGGGTTCGTGTCTGCAACGCTCGTTTTCATGGAATCAAGATATCCCTTTTTATTGATCTTGCTCCAATCCACACATCGTTTTAAGCGTGATTTGAGCATGAGATCCAGCCATATTCTCGTGCTCCTGCCGTTACCCTCCATAAAGGGGTGCGCAACATTCATCTCCACATATTTGTTCGCGATCTCATCAAAACTGTTTTCGGGCATTCTCTCGACTTTCTTCAGCGTTTCCGGCAAGAAGCGCGCTGCGGCAAATTGAAAGCCACCCTTTGAGATGTTGAGCGTACGGATCTGCCCGGCATAATCATAAAGCCCGCCAAATAAATAACCATGGATCTGCTGCAATCCCTTCACTGTGCCGATCTCGATCGTGTCAAGAAGGGAACTGTCGAACAGGGCATACGCCTTGGATTTGCTCTTCCCATCAATGGTTTCATCGCTGTAAGTGAACCACCGGATAAAGCGGTTTGCCTGTTTGCTTGGAAAGCTCTTCGCAAGTTCGACGATTCCATCATGGTCATACGTATCTGTTAAGTACTTTTTCCCGTCGGCAGCGGTCAATTTCAGTTGGTTAGTGCGACTAACCAACTGGATGTTTTCTTTCTTAAGCTTTGTTTTCAGATACTTCCAATAGTTCCTGTTTTTCTGATAATCGTCCTCGCCCCGTAGAACGCCGATGATATCCAAAGCGGAGAACCGCCACGACGAGTTCACATCGTCCCAAACGGCGCGAACCTCTTTATCATCATAAAAACGAATGGAAATTTTGCTCATTTATATCACCCTCACATTCGTGCCCGGAACAGGCAACTGCATCAATGCAGTCATTCAATCCTAACACACATATGCAGAAAACTCAAAGAAAATAGGCCGCACTTGATAGCGTTTCTGCGTTGGCTTTGGGATGGCAGCGCCATGTGCCTGTCAACGGCCGCAGTACCTGTGAACACCTGAAATGCTAACCCGCACAATCCGTTTGGCGGTTGCCTCGTCAAAGCACCCGCGCAGATACACGGGCATGACACCGGTACATATCTTCTCCCAATTGCTTGATTTTCGCCGCTAACTTGTATAATATACCAGTAAGAGGTGAAAATCAATGATTAAGACAACCGCTATGTTGCTGGAAGACCTTTCGGATTACCAAGACCCATTCGGAAAGATCAAGCGGCTTTGCAGGGAACAGAAGCTTTTCCCTGTATCCAAGGGAATCTATGAAACCAACTCCTCACTCTCTGGATATCTCTTTGCGCCGGTAATTTATGGTCCGTCTTATCTATCCTTCAGCTATGCTCTCTCCCGTTTTGGTCTGATACCAGAAGCAGTTCATGAATATACATCAGCCACCTGCTGTAAGGGTAGGAAGAAAAACTTCAGCAATCATTTCGGGGATTACTCCTACCGAGATATACCAGCGGAAGCGTATCCATTTGCTACCAGGCTTGTTGAAGAGAATGGATATGTGTACTCTATCGCCACGCCCGAAAAAGCATTATGTGATAAACTTTACGAGCTCAGTCCTGTAAAGAACCTTAAGGAACTTAAAGTACTGCTGTTTGACGACATGCGAATCGACCCGTCAGAGTTTGATAAGCTCGACTCAAATATTGTTGAAGAACTCAGTGAAAAGTACCATTCAAATAATGTCAGATTACTAGCAAAGCTAGTGCGGAGGTCGAAGCCATGAACACGGCTGTAGAAGAAATGCTCAAAAAATACAATGCCGTTACTCCGGAAGAGAAAAAGAACGCTATGAAAGAAATCATGCAGGAAATTGTACTCTGCGGATTATCCCGTGCAGGATTCTTTAAAAGGGCTGCCTTTTACGGAGGTACTGCTCTGCGGATCTTTTATGGACTTGACCGCTTTTCTGAAGATCTGGATTTTTCACTTATGGAAGAGGAGTTAACCTTTGACCTTGCCGCCTATTTTCCAATGCTGGAAAAGGAAGTCGCCGCATATGGCCTTAGGCTCAACGTCAGTGAAAAAGGGAAAACCAAGGATTCAACAATCAAATCTGCCTTTTTGAAGGGAAATACGAAGGAACACATTCTGCTCTTCTATGCTGACCATCAAATGGCAAACGGTATTACTGCAAATGAAACTGTCAAAATCAAAATTGAAGTGGATGTGAATCCTCCTGCAGGCGCAAACTATGAGCACAAGTTCCAGCTGTTACCCGCGCCATATGAAATACGCCTCTATGACATGCCTTCACTGTTTGCAGGTAAAACACATGCCGTAATCTGCCGTGCCTGGAAAAACCGTATCAAGGGCAGAGACCTTTATGACTATATCTTTTACCTTTCCAGAAACGCCAGGGTGAACATGCCTCATCTTAAGGCCCGTCTCGTGGAGTCGGGAGTCCTTACAGATAATGATCCATTCGACATAGAGATTTTGAAAAGCCTGCTATATGACCGTTTTGAAGCTATTGATTACGAATCGGCAAAAGATGATGTTCGTACTTTTATCACAGATAAAGACTCCCTTAACATCTGGTGCCCCGAATTCTTCAAGCAGATAACTTCCAAGCTGCAAGCCAGCCAAATATCCACCAAATAGGAGAAAGCCGATATGCAGATCGCCTTAACCAAGAAACTTGCTGACGCTAGATGTTATCTGGTGTCAAGAGACGGTTCTCCGACGATTTTAAAAACGAATGGAAATTTTGCTCATTGATATCACCCTCACATTCGTCCTTTTTGCAGCTGCATCAATGCAGTCATTCAATCCTAACACACATAACAGAAAATTCAAAGAAAATAGGCCGTACTTGATAGCGTTTCTGCGTTAGCTTTGGGATGGCAGCGCCATGTGTCTGTCAACGGCCGCAGTACCTGTGAACACCTGAAATGCTAACCCGCACAATCCGTTTGGTGGTTGCCTCGTCAAAGCACCCGCGCAGATATACGGGCATGACACCAGTTAAGCCCACTTCGCGGTTATATACAGCAGTGTAAGAAACAAAGGGAACGTAAGCCTATGTTTTCACGGAAAAAACCGACCCGTCCCATTGTTACCTCTTGGGGTATAAAGGGACATGCGGCTAAATGTTTTATCAGCGTACTGATTTACATCTCAATATTTTCATTGACATTATCAATCGAATGTTTTATGATACACATCATGATATTTTGGAGGTAATGCATGACAACTTCTGATCAAGTACGTGTATTATGCGTACGATCTGGTGTCAGTCTTTCAGAACTTGCAAGGCGAATTAATCAGACTCCGCAGAATTTTTGTGCAAAGTTAAAAAGAAATACAATCACACAAAATGAATTAAGACAGATTGCACTCGCTGTAAAGGCTACCTATGAACAATATTTTGTTTTACCAAATGGCGAAAAAGTCTAAACGAGAGGAAACAATATGACAAACCATAAAATTGTGTTTGGCGATAGCAGAAACATGAGTCAAATACCAAACAAATCAGTTCAGCTCATTATCACTTCGCCACCGTATTGGCAGTTGAAGGATTATGGCTCTGAAGATCAAATTGGTTTTAACGATAGTTACGAAGAATACATAAATAATCTCAATTTGGTTTGGCAAGAATGCCATCGTGTTCTGTCAGATGGTTGCAGAATGTGCATAAACATTGGTGATCAGTTTGCACGTTCTATCTATTACGGCAGATACAAAGTTATCCCTATCCGCACAGAGATCATACGTTTTTGTGAATCATTGGGAATGGATTACATGGGGGCAATAATCTGGCAGAAAGCTACCACCATGAATACCTCTGGCGGTGGTGCTATTATGGGAAGTTTCCCATATCCAAGAAACGGAATTTTAAAGATAGATTATGAGTTCATTCTTCTTTTTAAAAAGCTCGGAATTGCACCAAAGCCGACACTGGAGCAAAAGGAGAAATCAGAAATCACAAAGGAAGAGTGGAGTCAGTATTTTTCTTCTCATTGGAATTTCAATGGGGTAAAACAACTTGAGCATATCGCAATGTTTCCGGAAGAACTTCCTAAGCGTTTGATCAAGATGTTCTCATTCGTTGAAGAAACGGTTTATGATCCATTTTCCGGTAGCGGTACAACTTCATTGGCAGCAAAACATTTGGGAAGAAATTCCATCGGCTATGAAATCAATAAGGATTTTCAGTCGATTATTGCTGAAAAACTGATAGAGCCGCAGACGGCTCTCTTTGAAGAAGACAGCCAAATTTTCTTCACTGAGGATAGATCTAACAAATTTTCATTTGACACACTGCCTTATCTATTCAACGATCCACATAAAATGGATAAAAAGGTGGATGTTAAGAAGCTCCAATTTGGCTCAAAAATTGACAGTAGCCAGAGTAGGAGAGTGGACTTATTTGGCGTAAATAAAGTATTATCTCCCGAAAAGATTGAATTGAGTAACGGCCTTATTGTAAAACTGCTTGGAGTAAAAGAAAATCCACAGCATAGTAAAGAAGCTATTGAGTTTTTGCAGGAAAAGGTAAATAAGAAAAAAGTGTTCTTACGCTATGATTCTGTAAAGTATGATATTGCGAATAACCTCTTATGCTATGTATACCTTGATAATAAAACATTCATCAACAACCATCTGATTCGAACAGGGTATGTTTGCGTAGACACTGAGATGGATTATTCATGCAAGTCAAAGTTTATGAGGTCTTTGCCGGTATAAAATGCAGCCGCCACAATTCGGCAAACACAAAGATCAATCATCAACCTCGATTATGAGATTTGTTTTGGTCTTTGTGTAGTATATCATTTTTACATCAATGGTCTCAGAAAGACGCCCCATTGTTTTGTATGTATGAGGCTTGACAGAGTAAGGCACATCCCCGACATAACCATCAATACCTACAGACTCCTCTTTTGGAGTTGCAAGATTGTAGGTTGTCCCTTTCTTTTCAGCTAATGATGCGAGAATCGCTTTTTGAACATAGAGTCCGTTGAAGGTTTTATTGATAACCAAGTCTTCAACCCAATGCTCAACCATATCACGATCTATAAGCGGTATCGTTTTACGGAGATTCTGAACTTGTGCGTAAATTTTGTCAGTTGCTTTTTCAAATGCATTGGGATGCTTTTCGTTATACCATTTGCGCCAGCTTTCAATAGAAATTTCCTCACCAGAGTTTATAAACTCAGGAAATAGCTCGGACATTTGACCAACAACAACTGAACGCGTTCCTTGAGCATTTTGATTAGCCCAGTTGATGAGTTGAGAGGTATACTTTGGAAAAGAGAATGAATCGATTTCGTTGTAAACCTGAATTTTTTCATTTTTTATTTTATATATCATATTACTTTGTCTCCTTGAAATTTTCCGCGATGATATTTTTCCGTTTCGTAATCCCAGCTATTCTTGAATCAAGATTTTTCATGTATTCGTCTAGTTCAGACTCATCCATCATCAAATGGTAGCCTCGGTTATCGGCAGCTAAGGGCAGCTTATATACAGTGGCGCATTCAAGAATAAGCGCCCTCGTCTGAGAATGGGTGTCATCCTCATGAATACCAATAGCTTCTGCTATTTGTGCAGAAGTAATTTTGTTCCTTTCCCCTTTATGTTTTTCTAAAATGACTTTAATTATATCTAATCTTTCGTCCATCAAGCATTTCCCTCCATAAATAGTCTATATGTTTCGATTTCAAGCGCATCAGCAATTCGTTGAACATTTTCAAGTGATATGCTTCGTCGGAAGCACTCAATTGCACTAATGTATGTTCTATGCATTCCGCATTTATCAGCAAAAGCTTCTTGAGACAAGCCAATTTGAGAACGGTATTTCTTTAAGTTAGTTCCGAATACTTTAACTATATTCATCCTTATAGCCTCCGCATAAATATCATAACTCATTAGTTCAATATTAGTCTACATACAATAAGTCACATACGTTAGAAACAAGCACAAGACTAAACTATAAAAACCTAAACATCCGCTCATTTCGCGTGATTGAATCAATCGAGAAACAAACAGATCGACGCTACATGTTCTATCAACCTGCCAATTGCGCGTCTACACTTGCTCCGCCCTCCTCGTCGCCTCCCTTCCCACGAACAGCCCCCAATAATACCAATAATCCATTTCGCCTTTGGATAAGTCCGCGAGGCCTTGATACATATAGGAATCCGGGCAAGGGGTTATTTGCATGTCTTCTGCAAAAACCCCCTGAAAACCTGCAAATTACCCCCCGGCTGCATCATCCGGTCCTCATCCAATTGCCGCCGAATACTCACGCGCGGCTTGCGCCGATATTCCTTCCCGGCGTCAGCGGCAGTCTATCGCAAATTCCGCGGCAGGCAAACACGCTGCATTTACTCCGAAAACCAAACCACTGGATTTATTCGCTCCTTGCGTCATATAATGGGCAGGGAAACGATACAGCTGTTAATTTGGAAAGGCTGGATTTGAAGAAGGACCTGTATCTGCTGACCGGGGCGACGGGGCTTTTGGGCGGGAACATTGTCAGGGAACTGGTTGACAGGGGCCACAGCGTTCGGGCTCTGGGAGAAACATAGGGGACGGTTCTGTGTGTTTCCCTTATGAGACAACATATTTCCTAACCCTTGCCATGCTGACGCCGGTAAGGCGGCTGATTTGCCGTAAGGACGCGCCGGATTGCCGCATCTTCTTCATCGCATTCTGGCAGAAATGCCCCCTCTTCCTGCAATCGTTTGACAATAGTCAGGGGGTGCATTTTATCATTTTGTGTTACTGTTGCCCACAAAAATCCCTTGATTTTCAAGGAGTTTTTCCTACTGTTCATTTCTCATGCCCGATCAAATCGGGGGTCACAAGCATTGATTAATACCATTCTCAAACATTAATGCTTTGATTCGACGGATCTTTTCCACCTTCTCATCGTCTCCCTCAGTCGTCGCAGACTCCAACTCCCCCGCAACCTCAATGGTCGATGCGCTTCGCAGTCAGCGCCTGCTTGCGCTTCTTCCTTTCGGTTGATTCCTCCGCCTGCCTGATCCCGCCACTGGCGGCGGCAGGCTTTGTCACCTTCTTCTCTCGACTTTGATATGACGAAAAATCTCTCTTCGCATCGGCGCATTACTGTTTTCAAATAGTATAAAATCACAAACACGACACGAAATGTGTCCCGAAAAGATGCCCGAGAGGCCCAAATGATCTCCCTGCCCAATTCCTGACGCCTGATTTCCATGTGCCTCCACAAGTTCATGTTTACAGATCTCTGGATTTGATGTATATTGAATGCAGAATGAATGACAGGCACAGTACAGGCCAAGGAGTGCTATTCGCATCTGACAGCCCCTGAAACAGTTGATTTTGGTTTTTTGCTGGTTATTGCGCGGCCGTATTGGCTGCGTGAACATAGAACGAGGAGGTAGTACGATGAAAAAGATCCTGTCCCTGTTTCTGGCAAGCCTGCTGCTGCTCAGCATGGGCGTACTGAGCGCTGCTGCCGAGGAACCGATCGCCATCACCCTGTATTACGCTGACAATGCCACGCTGCCCTTCCGGGCGGATTGGCCGATGCTGGTGCAAATCCAGGAGAAGTACAACGTCAAGCTGAACATTGAGCCCATTCCGATCGCGGACTACGCCACCAAGGTCGGCCTTGCGCTGAGCGCCGGGCAAAACGCCCCGGACGCCATCCTCAGCTCCAGCTCCGCGGGCCAGAACGCTTCCCTCGCGCTCAATGGCGCGATCGTTCCCATCAGCGATTATTCCGAGTGGACGCCCAACTTCAATGCCAGGGTGGCGGAGTTCGGCCTTCAGAACGACATCGAGCGGCTGAAACTGGGCGATGGCAAGTGCTACTACATGCCATCCCTGTATGACAAACCCTTCTACGATGGCGGGCTCATCCTCAGGGAAGACTTCCTCAAGGCCAAGGGTTTCGAGGCGCCCAAGACATACGATGACCTGTACGCTATCCTCAAGGCCTACAAGGAGGAACACCCCGAATCCTTCCCGCTGACCACCATCGTCGCGCCCCGCGTGCTCTACCGCATGACGATGCCCTCCTTTGGGATGTCTGTCGGCCTCAACAGCGCCACCGGCACCAACACCCTGTCCTGGGACTATGAGAAAAACGAGTATTTCGCAGGCGCCATCAGCGAGCAGTACAAAAGCTTCATCACCTTCTTCAACAAGCTCTATGCCGAAGGGCTGCTGGATCCTGAGATGACCCAGGACGCGACCTTAACCGCCCAGAAGCTGGCGACCGGCGCTGCAATGGCCACCTATGGCTACTATGACCAGATCGGCGGCTGGGCGCAAAGCTCCACCATCGAAGGCTTCAAGCTGCAGATGTACCCGCCGCTGGAAGGCCCCGGCGGTGCGCATCACCAGCCCAAGAACCCTATCGCCAGCGGCATCGTCTTCCCCATCGGCACCGCCAGCCGCCCGGACTTTGAGCAGGTCGTCCGCAAGCTCGACGAGATCTTCTTCTCCGAGGAGGCAGCAAAGATCTGGTGCATCGGTGTGGAAGGCGTCACCTACACCATGGACGGCGACAAGATCGTCTACAACGACGAGATCCTTGCCTCCAAGGACGGCGTCTACAAGTACATGCAGAACACCTACGGCTGCGGAACGGATCCCCTGCAGCTGGTGTGGTACAATGCGCGTGAGATGACCAAGTACGATGCGAACTACGCTGCCATCAACACAGCCGTGGCAGCCATGCCCGATTCGATCCAGTACATTCCGCCCACCCCATCCTTTGACGATATAACGGCAGAGGAAGCTTCCCTGCTCCAGACCACCCTGCTTGACAACTTTGAGGTTTGGAACGATGCTTTCATCACCGGCAAGAAATCAATCCAGACAGATTGGGATGCCTATGTTCAGGAGATGAAGGACAGAGGCATCGAGAAGTTCCTGCAGATCTACAACGACAACAAAAAGTAATGCACCCGGCAGGGCCGTATGAAGCGGCCCTGCCTTTTTTTAGGGAGAGATGATGCAAAACACAAGGGATCTGGCGGGACCTGGAAAGGCCAGGCCGTCCGGGCTGCGCCGCAGCTTTGCCATCCACTGGGAGCTGTACCTGATGATGCTACTGCCGCTTGCGCATTTGATTGTGTTCAAATATCTCCCCATGTTTGGCAATATCCTGGCCTTCCGCCGCTTCAAACCGCTGACAGGCCCATACGGCGTCAGCTGGGTGGGGCTGAGGTATTTTAACCAGTTCATGGGGATGGCCGATTTCTGGCGCGCCTTCTCCAACACGCTCACGCTGTCGGTCACAAACCTGGTGATCAATTTCCCCATCCCCATCATCTTTGCCCTCATGATCAATGAGCTGAGACACCTGCGCTTCAAGAAATTCGTGCAGACGGTCAGCTATATGCCCAGGTTCATTTCCACTGTGGTGGTGATTTCCATCCTCACGGAGCTGCTTTCGCCTTCCTCCGGCGCGCTCAACCGGCTGCTCCGAAGCATCACCGGCCGGCTGCCTGTCTATTACATGAACGAGCAGCAGTATTTCCGGCCGCTGTACATCATCACGGACATGTGGCAATACACAGGTTGGAGCGCAATCATCTATCTGGCTGCCATCACAGGGGTCAACTCGGATCTGTATGAAGCGGCCCGGATCGACGGCGCCAACCGTTTCCAGCAGATCCTGTTTGTGACGCTGCCCTCCATCATGCCTACCATCATGGTGATGTTCATCCTCAAGGTAGGCCATCTGATGTCGCTGGGCTTTGAGAAGGTGCTGCTGATGTACACGCCTTCCAACTCGATGGTCAGCGACATCATCGACACCTATGTCTACCGCATGGGCTTCCAGTCCAGCGCCAACCAATATTCCTACGCAACGGCCATCGGGTTGTTCAGCGGGATCATTGGGCTGATTTTGGTCACCTCTTCCAACCTGCTGAGCCGCCGCCTGACCGGTGAAAGCATTTACTGATGATGCTTAGCCAAAGCATGAAAAAAAATAAAACCGGGCGCATCCGGGAAAAGAGTCCGCTGCTGGACCTGATCCTGTATCTGGTCATGGCGCTGGCGATCCTGGCCTGTGTGCTGCCTTTCCTCTACATCATCGCCATGTCCCTGTCCTCTTCAAACGCCATCCTCAACAACCGCGTCTCCATCTGGCCGATCGGCCTGAATCTGGAGTCCTATCAGCAGATTTTCGCCTACCCGAACTTCTTCCGCGCCTACCGCAACACACTCACCTACACCTTCTTTGGCACCCTGATCTCGCTGACCCTGATGATATTGTTTGCCTACCCTTTGAGCAAGCCCAGGCTGAAGGGCCAGAAGCTGGTCATGAAGCTGGTGGTGTTTTCGATGTTCTTCTCAGGCGGGCTGATCCCCAATTTTTTGCTGATATCCAGCCTCAGGCTGACCGGCACTGTCTATGGCATGATCATTCCCTTTGCCATCAACCAGTTCAACCTGATCATCCTGATCAATTTCTTCAAAAGCCTTCCCGAAGAGCTGGAGGAGGCCGCGCGGATTGACGGCCTTGGGTATTTCGGCATCCTGCTGCGCATTCTGCTGCCGCTGTCTACGGCCGCCATAGCGACCATCGGCCTGTACACGGCGGTGTTCTTCTGGAATGACTGGTTCTATGGGCTGATATACCTCGACAGCAGCCTCTACCCGGTGATGCTGCTGCTGCGCAACATCGTCAACGGCACCACCATGGTGGGAGAGGCTGGCGGCGTCGGGGAGAAAGCCTCAGTCGCCATCGCGGTCAAGTCTGCCGTCATCATCACCTCCACGCTGCCCATCATCCTGCTCTATCCCTTCCTTCAGAAGTACTTCGTCAAGGGGATGCTGGTCGGCGCGGTCAAAGGGTGATGGATGAGCAGTTTACGTTATTCGGTTTGATCAAACAGCGCCATCGTTTTGGTTGTTGAGGTAGTTCTCCCTGGCCAGGTCCGCAGCGCCCCAGGCAGCATTATGCAAAGGCGCGATCACCCGCAGCAGCGGGTATTTTTCATTTAGTTTCATTCGGACAAGATCAGCCAGGGCCGGGATATGGTCCAGAACCCCGCCCATCAGGGAGAGGCGTTGGCTGCTGAGCCCCAATCCTTCAATCACCGCCTCACACAACATTAAAAGCTCCTCGGCAGCCCGGCTCACGATGCGGATCGCCGCAGCATCGCCCAGAAGAAAAGCCGGCTGCAGAAGCTTTGCAAGGCCCGCGATGTTGGCTTTGCCGGACTCTTTCGAATAAGCGGCCTGGATCAGATCCTCAGGCCTCGATGCATGAAGGCGTTCATACACGGCAGCGGTCAGGGCAGTTTCGCCGGCTCTCTTGTCTGAGGCCCTCAAGACTGCCTTGAGGATATCGCGCCCGATGGCGTAGCCTCCGCCCTCGTCATCCAGCAGATACCCCCAGCCGCCTGCACGGGCTGTCCGGCCTGCAGCGCTGCGCCCGAAACAGATGGACCCCGTGCCTGCGATGAGCACCGCGCCAACAGAACCGACCGCGCCCTGCAGCGCGGCCTCATGGTCGCCCCGCAGGTCAAAATATCCCTGATATCCGGCTGCCCGCAGCCCGGCATTGATGATCCCCCTGCACTCCGGATTGCTGGTGCCCGCTGCCGCGATGGTCATCCCGGCACAGGAGGGCAGCCCGCCGCTTACTTTGGATATGCTATCCATGATCTCAGCCAGGGTTTGATCAATCGCGCGCGTATCCATCCCGTTGATATTCAGCGGGCCAAAGGTCTCTTCCAAAAGTACGCAGCCCTGCGCGTCCAGGCAGCACAGCGCGGTCTTGCTGCCGCCTCCGTCCAGACCTGCGACAAACCGTGTGCTCATCTGTCCATGACCCCGCATTCCTTCAGCGCCTTGCTGATATGCCCGCCTGAGCGCTCCAGGGCTGCTGCCGCTTCCTCAGTGCTGACACCGCACTTGATGCGCACAATGGCGATTTTGCAGCTGCCGCCGCATTGATGGAGCATCTCAGCGGCTGCGCTGTCGGCAGCGCCCGCCGCCTGTTTTACGATGCTGATCGCCCGCTGCATAAGTTTATGATTGCTGGCCTTCATATCCACCATCAGGTTCCCGTATACCTTCCCAAGTTTGACCATTACCGCGGTGGACAGCATGTTGAGCACCATCTTCTGGGCGGTGCCGCATTTCATCCGGGTGGACCCCGTGATGGCCTCCGGCCCGCACAGCGGCGCGATGGTGACCTTCGCGTATCTGGATAGCTCTGCGTTTGCGGTACAGGTCAGCGCGATGACCGGCGCACCAAGCGCTTGGGCGTAGGCCATCCCGCCCAGAACATAGGGGGTCCGCCCGCTGGCAGCGATGCCGACCAGGGCGTCCTTGGCGCTGAATGAGATCTGTTTCAAGTCCTCCGCCCCCGCTGCCTCATTGTCCTCCGCGCCTTCCTTCGCGCGGACAAAGGCGGAGGGTCCGCCCGCCATCAAACCCATCACCAAATCCGCTGAGACACCATAGGTGGGCGGGCACTCCACGGCGTCAAGGACGCCCAGCCTGCCTGAGGTGCCGCTGCCCAGGTAGACCAGCCTGCCGCCCTGGGACAGCTGCCCATAAATCAAGTCAACCGCCTCAGCGATCTGGGGCAGCACTTTTTTCACAGCGGGCGCCACCAGGTGGTCCTCGGCGTTGATGAGGCTGACGATCCCAAGGGTGCTCTCCCGGTCGATCTTCGCGGTTGCGGGATTTGATCTTTCGGTGTCGATGCGTGTCAAGTCCATTGCGTATCCCCTTTCATACCAATCTCAATCATTATTGCTTTGATGCGGCGGATCTTTCCCACCCTATCATTGTCTCCCTTAGTCGGCGTAGGCTGCGACTCCCCCGCAACCTCAATGGTCGATGCGCTTCGCAGTCAGCGACTGCTTGCGCTTCTTCCTTTCGGTTGATTCCTCCGCCTGCCTGATCCCGCCACTGGCGGCGGC
>Ga0209429_10000469_pt1 | contig 26972 bp, 19 predicted proteins | sample BarGraNGADG00212_3_FD_184493 | JGI IMG/M metagenome (GOLD analysis project Ga0209429, IMG submission 184493) | Arctic peat soil microbial communities from Barrow, Alaska - Barrow Graham LP Ref core NGADG0004-212 (SPAdes) (version 2) | ecosystem: Environmental > Terrestrial > Soil > Wetlands >...
CTAAATTTCAAGTTATACCCAAAAGATGGGTGGTTGAAAGAACGTTTGCCTGGTTTGAAAGTTATCGAAGACTTTCTAAAGATTTCGAGTTTCTTACTGACACAAGCGAAAATATGATACGTTTAGCTATGATTAAACTGATGCTAAACAGATTTTAAGAATTTTTTTTAAACAGTTTCTAATTGTTTCTCTAATGTTTTTAATCAATGCTTTTACTTTGATTATTAGTACAACCTTTTGTGTATTTGTGTAGATCATTTAATCTTTAGAATTTAACCTAAAATATAATATTACTTGAAAAATCAACCTACTTTTCCCACATCTTTTCGATTTCTTCCAATGATTTTCCCGTAGTTTCCGGTACTAGTTTCCAAATTATCAAAATGTAAGGCACGCACATCACGGCAAAAAGGATAAATGTTCCTCCCTGTGTGATATTCTTAAGCATCCAGGGAGTGAGCTGACCGATAAGAAACGTTCCTACCCACAAGGAAAATCCAGCGATAGACATAGCCAGTCCGCGAACTTTGATAGGATACATTTCGGAGAGTAATACCCAGATTACGGCACAGATTGAGATGGCACAACAGAAAATGTACGCCAGGAAGCAGACAAGCAGGAAGATATTTGATATGCCCAACTCTTTTCCTTTGATAAAGTAAAAGGCAATGAAAAGCAAAGTAATTACCATGCCTGACACACCATAGTAGATCATTTTCTTACGTCCCACTTTATCGATGATCGCTATAGCCAGCAAAGTAGTCATCATATTTACTATCCCCACCAACACCTGATAAAACAACGAGTCACCACCGGAAAGTCCGCTGCTTTCAAAGATTGTAGGACCGTAATAAAGTACAGCATTGACACCCATAAACTGTCCCAAAATGGCAATGGCAACTCCAATCAACACAGCTTTGAATATATTCGGTTTCAAGATCAATCTCCACTCTGACCTGGTCTCTGCTAAAGTTACCTGTCTGGTTTGGTTTAATTCAAACTCCGCAACTTCTTTGCTTCCATAAATACACTGCAATATACGTAGGGCTGGCTTTTCCTGTCTCTTCAGAATCAACCAGCGCGGACTTTCCGGAATAAAGAAGATAATAAGGAAGAAAAACAGTGCAGGAAGGGATTCCATTCCAAGCATTCCTCTCCATGCTTCTATATGGAAAATTTTCAACAATAATGGATGTGACAGATTTCCTGCACCGACTAATGAATATTGAAGCAGCCAATAGTTTACCAAATAAGCTCCTAAAAATCCAACAGTTATAGCCAATTGGTACAGAGAAACGAACCGTCCTCTATATTTGGAGATTGAAACTTCAGAAATATAAAGTGGAGAGATAATAGACACTACTCCAATACCCACTCCACCGATGATGCGGTAGAGCACTAATTGATCAAAATTGGCAGATATAGCGCAACCAATCCCCGAAACAGAGAACAGAATTGCGGAGAGGATCATGGCTTTCTTCCTTCCAAAACGATCGCTCAATACTCCGGCACAAAGAACACCGATAATAGAACCTACCAATGCACAACCCACTAACCATCCCTGTTGAATGGCGTCCAGGGAGAAAAGAGAAGTTACCTGCGCAATCGTTCCAGAGATAACTGCCGTATCGTAACCGAAGAGGAAGCCTCCCAACGCGGCTATGACGGACAAAAAAATAACATATCTAATATTGACAGTTGATTTCGTTATGTTCTTATTTGATTCCAAAATATTCTTTACATCGGTCGGAAATGTCAAACATCCCCGATAGCATTTGATAATTCTAAAAAATACCATTTGATAGTTCCACCTAACTCGCTTTGGAACTTAAATGAGTTAGATAGCCAAAAATCAATCATTTCCCAATCAAAAAGAAGAGCCTAAAACTGTATAATTTTGAAAACCAATTTTGACTTGATTGGATGTTCTTTGTAGCGCTCTGCATTAACATTCTAAAATACAAAATTCTAATAATATTTGAGCATTCGACTTGAAATTATATATTGAAAAATTTGTAGTGTTCAAATTGACTCGTAAAATTACTAAAGCCAAGATATACAGTAAAATACTGACAAATACCTGCAAAAACGGGATAAAAAGTAAAATTCGATATTTTTAGACAAACGTTTTGATTACCAAAAATTTCATTGGGGAAATTTTTAATTCATTCCCTCAGCTATTCTTAGGATTTTTATAATCAAAACAGAGAAAATAAACAGCTTATTAGTGGATTAAAATCATCAGAGTAAAAAATGTCATGATTACAAACCTCGCACGACGAATGTAAAGAACAAAATTGATGCTTTTTTAATCAACGATTTTGCGTTTTAATATTCGTTATGCAAGAAACATGATTTATAATTTCTCTAAGTGATTTATTATTTTTCATTCTTGAAAATTTTTAGAATCAACTTAATTATTCCTCTAACGATAGCCAATAAAACATAGAAAAATATACTAATGGAAAATACATATCCAATATATGTCCATAATTCTTTCCACTGGGTGCCATACACAATAATAGATATGATATTGATAATAAAAGCAGTAAGAAAACAAATTGAAAAGATGATCAGCTCTTTTTTTTGACGTTTACCTGTTATTAAAATGTCTTTCATATCTTAAAAATTTAAATATGGAATTTTATATTCTTCGGGAAAATCAATCTTACGTTGTTCATCCATAGCTTGGTTACCCATCAAACAAAGAATCGTAGAACAGTAACACTCTTCAACAATATTTTTGGCCTTTTCACCGGTAATGGCAGCTTGACAAAATGAAGCAATCAATTCTTCCGATCCATCTTTATCTACACCAATCATTGAAAGTCCTTTGTTAATATTTATTTTTCCTTCTACAACATAATTTGGGATATGTTCAGGTGCAATTTCAGGAACCCAGCTTGGGCCTGCCACCGGGATATTATCGAAAATTTTATTTTCTACTTGATTGATAAGTTGAAGGATTCCCGCAGCCGGTTTTGCATATTCAAAAAAATATTCTCCTGTTGCTAATTCCATCGTACCTTTATTTCCCAACACCTGCTCTCCCATCCCGTTGAATTTATTGGCAATGAGAGATTCGTAGGTGGTTTTTACTCCATTTTTATAGTGATAGGTTAAACTTACACTATCATATACTTCCCGCCCATCTTTCCAAAATACGATATCACCCATTCCTACAACCGAGTCGGGGATTCTTTTTAATGCCCAATTAGATACCTCTAATTGATGAGTAGCTAGTTCTGTCATTAGCCCAGCTGAAGATGCTTTATATAATCTCCAATTAATACTACGTTCTAAATGAGGTGCTGGAACCGGACGACGCCAATCATTATTTCTAAACCAATGGCATCTCATACCAACAATATCTCCTATAACCCCCGAATGAATCATTTGCAGTGCTTTGATGTACTTTTCATCAAAAAGTCGTTGCATTCCAAAATAAAGTACCTTATCGGTTTTTCGGTATGCCTCGTAAATTGACTTACATTCCTTCATAGTCAAGGCCATGGCTTTTTCACAAAAAGTATGTTTACCTGCAGCAAGTGAATCCAACACCATTGGTGCATGCCAATTCAAAGGAGTGCAGATTATTACCCCATCTATTTCCTTCGATTCCAACAATTTTTTATAATCCGTGTAGGTTTTTGCTTTGGGGCAGAGTTCTGAAGCTGCTTTCAGATTTGGCGAATAGTTATCACACAAAGCCACAATCTCAGCATGAGGTATTTGCAAAAGATTATGAATGTGATACTGTCCTCGTGATCCGGTTCCAATAAGAGCTATTCTTGCTTTTTGGTTCCTTAATTCTTTTAGTTTTTCAGGAGTAAAAGATTGTAGCCAAGGAACTGTAGCTAATAATGCAGTACCTCCGGCAATATAACCTAAGTTTTTTATGAATTTTCGGAGTTCCAAATCGACATTATCATCTTTCTTATCCATTTATTAATTTTTCCTTAACCAATATTGTTGTATATACGTATATCATTCACTTTAAAGCGGCTCAATATATCCGCTTTTTCTTTATCATTTGCTATCATTAATGTAGTTGAAAGTACCTCCGCTTCAACTGAATTAGATGTCACTACACAAACAATCTGACGATTCTCAATATATTCCCTGTTAATTGGATGAATAATGTGTTTTGGATTTGATGGCATATTGCCGGAAGTTGAAAGTGCATTGTTTGAAATTTCTAACGTTCCCAACACCTCGCCGGCTCGATATGGATTTTCAATACTTACGTTCCAATAATTGCCAAAAGGATGATGACCAATTCCCAGTATTGAACTATTTCCAAAACTAACGAAAGCGTTATCAATTTTAAAACGAAGTAATGCTTTAATCTTTTCCATAGCATATCCTTTGGCATATCCACCAAAATCAAAACTAATATTATTTTGTAAAAAAAAGACAGATTTATCGCTTTCATTTAAGTAAACCTGTGAAAAATCTTTCAACGTAATATCAAATAATCCACAAGTCATGTCATAGTACTGTCTACAATTTGAAAGAATGTTCCACATCTCCGGGGTCACGTTTACAGGTGCATATACAGCGCGTGCATTGATTAGAGTAATATCACTTTCTTTGTCATATCGATTTAACATTTTATCTAACCTAACTAACTCAGATATAATTTCATTCCAGAGTGACTCTGACACCGTCTTTGTACTACCTACCGTTACTATATCGAATCTCGTACCCATGATGTCAAGAAAAGAACCATGAAACAGGGAGGAAGATTCCTCATAATTACAATAACAAGAATCCATTTTTGTTATTCTGATTGTTTGGCCAATTCGAGGGCACTGGTAGTGATGTAATATTTAGTGAGCATATTAGGAATTTCCCAGTCAGGCATATTCCGATGGACTAAAAAATCGAAGTATTTTTCGGCAACATGTGAAAAATGAGCCTCATCTCCTTCTCTAAACTCAGAAGGAACATCCACTCTTATTAATTTCTCTTCAAATTTTATAGAAACAAACGGATAAGTTTTCTGAATTTTCTTGATTGCTTTTTCGAGATTTGTTTTAAATTCATTATCACCCACTTCTTTTGCCTTTTTGATATATAATTGTGTGGTAAATGATTGCTCCTTATTTTGAATAATCTGCAGCGTCGCTTTTGAACCTGTTATAATTGAACTATATGTATCTCCTTCACCTTCAGGTGCTTGAAAATTCCATACCACTTTGAGTACTATATTGACTCCTTTTATTTGATAATTAATAATACCGTTGGCATATATTTTTAATTTATTATCAGATATATATTTTTGCAAATATCCCGGATATTCTTTCAGTTGTGTCGATTTTGAAAATTGGTCTAAAGTTAGATTAGTTGTCCAATGTTTTGCAGATAATAGTTTTACATCTTTCTTATAATCCAGGGCAATATCAGGAAAACACTTCCAGTTCACCAAATCAATTAGGTGAGTTGTTACATCTACAATTCCCTCTCCCTGTTGTTCTACATCATAATACCATGCAGGTCTGATCAAAGGCGAGCCTGTGACATTTTTATAAAAATGATGTACACTTTCTAAAGAGACCGCCGGAGCATCTGTTGTCCCTAACTGAATTCTACCAAAGAGAGCCTCATCTTTCATCAATTGTCGTTCGATAATATTCAATATATCATAACGTTCTGTCATAATATCATACAGTAAAACATTTTTTTGCTCAGCATTTTTGAAAGCCCGCTCCAATATTTGAAAATTTTCTTTATTAATTGCCATTGGTTTATCCGAAAGGACATTGAAACCCGCGTTGATTGATTGAAGAATGTAATTGGTTTTTTTTTGATTATTCCCGGCCAATACAACCACATTTCCTTTTTTCTCCGCCAGCATTTTTTTCAAAAAATCGTCTCCGGAATACACCAGTTCATTCCAGGAAGTAGGGTTCTCATCCCGTTGATTATACGATTCAATACGTGATAAATACTGGTTCAGTTCAACGCCTTCCTGAGCATACACATAAACACTGTCGTTGATCCGACTTGAAACGGCTTTTTGCAGCAAATCCGCATGGAAATGCCCAGGTGCCAGCACCATTAATTTAACCTCACTGTCTTGTCCAGAAAACTCATTCGTTTTCTGTTTTGATTGACAAGTTGTTAGTAAAATCAACATTAAAAACATCAAATATTTCATATACATTTTTTTAAAAATATAATTTTTTCTTTCGGGGGAAAATGCGGTTACAATTTGTTTTTTGCAATCATCTTTTTAGCTTCTCTCAGGCCTTTTTTATAGGTATCTTCCATGTAAATAATTTTTCCTTTTTGTTGTTTGCTCTCATTAGAAGCCTCCATAAAGGTAAAAATTTCTAAAGTTTCTTTTTCAGAAACTGGGGCTATTCGGGTTTTGAAAAACTTCAATATTTCTTCCAAAAGGAAACCATATCCTTGATATCCGCCAACAGCAATTGTCTCTTTTTCACAAAAAGCAGTACCTCCGTAAATGTTATTGCCAGGGCGTCTGCCTCGGAATGTTCCAATCCGACCATCATTCCACAAACCGACAACTACATCGGTCCCTTCCGACGACATTCTATTTACGGCTATGCAACCCGTTCCCATAACAGTGAATAATGTTTCCACACCATGAATTCCATACCATGAGAAATCGGGGTGAGATGGTTCGCTTGGTGAAGGGGAATAACAGTCGGCTCCCAACACTTTACCATATTCGCCGCGATTTAATTTTTGATTTTGTGGAACAAATCTTAGCGAAGAAGAAGAAAAAATAGGAACATTGTATTTTCTTGCAAGTTCAAAAATTGCAATTGTCTGAGAGAGAGAAGCCCCTACTGGTTTGTCGATAAACATAATTTTCCCCGCTTTTAAAACTTCTGCGGCTTGTTCCAAATGTGCATTTCCATCATTTGTTTCTAACATTACACAATCCACATCTTTCAACAATTCGGAAATTGAAGACACTATTTTTACTCCGTATTTTTGGACTTCTTCAGTATATTTAGGAATACGGTCATAACTTGATTTTATAGTTTTTGAGCCGTAGGGGTAAGCAGACACAACCTGAAATCCGGCATATTCGGCTTTAGGATTTTCATCGTTTAACAGTTTAATGAACTCAGGCGAATGCGACGTATCCAAACCGATAATCCCAATTTTAATTTTCCCCTGTGCATACGAAGACACAGCCAAAAACAAAACGAACGCGAAAAGAAGGAATCTAACTTTCATAATATATTTTTTATTAAGTAATGAATAATGAACAATCAACAACTACTATATCGTTGACATTTAAAATTTTATAGACCAAACGACATATCAATAAATTACTACAAGTACATAATATTCAACTCTTACTTGTTTAATAAAACAGAACTGTCAGCATCGAGGTAAAGAATAGCTTTGTTTTTAGTCCTTAAAATAGTTGCAGGACACCGTTCGTCTATTTTCTCCGACAACGTACGATATACAGCTTCAGCTTTGTTAGAAGCGGGCACTATACAAAACATAAATTCAGCTTTCATTAGAGTTGGTATGGTAAGTGTCAATGCGTGAGTAGGAACTAAATCTAATGAAGAAAAACAGTTTTCATTCACCTGTTGTTGACGACAAGCTAATTCCAACTCAACGACTTTAACTGATTTTAAATCGTTAAAATCAGCCACATGAGGGTCATTAAATGCAATGTGACCATTTTCTCCAATACCCAGACATACAATATCAACCGGGTTATCCTGCAACAATTTTGAATATCGTTCACACTCTATTTTCAAATCATTAGATTGACTATTGATGTAATATACATTTTTAAAAGGAACCTTATCAAACAGTCGTTCTTTCAGGAAATTTCCAAAACTCTGTGAAGTATTTTCCGGAAGTCCGATGTATTCATCCATATGAAAGGCATTGATTCGACTCCAATCAATGGATTTATCCATCGTAAGATAATGCATGAACTCTTGCTGCGATGGTGCCGCAGCAAAAATAATATTTATTTCATCTTTTTTTTCTAAAAGATACTTTATAATATCCGAAACATCTTGCGCTGCAACTTTTCCCATTCTCTTTTGAGTAGAAAAAATTTTCACCGTCAACTTTTCTTTCTCGAAAATTGTTTCACCTGTTTTAGTTTTTGTAGATAACATTTCCTTCTATTATTGTTGTTTTTATATTAATATTTTCATCAAAAATTACAATATCTGCATCTTTTCCGGGTAACAAACTCCCTTTTCGATTATCAATTCCTGCTATTCGTGCCGGTGTAGCAGTCATCATTCGAACGCAATCTACCAATGGAACCTCTCCAACTTGATGCATTGTTCGTACCAATCTATCAGCAGTAGCAACGCTTCCGGCAAAGGCAGTACGATCAAGCAATTTCGCCACACCATCTTCAACGAGTACCTCTTGGCCATCTTTCAGTCCGCCCAAAATACTTCTTCCTTCAGGCATACCAGCAGCTCTCATAGAATCCGTCACTAAAGCTATATTTTCCGGTCCTTTTATTTTATAAATTAGTTTGAGCAAACTTTCGGGGACGTGCACTCCATCAGCAATTATCTCAACTGTCATACCATCTATCAGGTACCCGCTTTCTATAACTCCAGCATAACGGAACGCATTTCGACGAGTAATACCCGTCATACATGAATAGAAATGAGTAATGTGGCGAAAGCCGTTTTCGAAAGCGTCTAATACTTCTTCATAAATTGCATTGGTATGTGCAATGGCTGGTTGAATACCTCTTTTTACTAATTCTCTTCCAAAAGCCAATGCTCCTGGCAATTCAGGGGCAATACTCCATCGGGCAATATCGTCTGACCTATCGAGAATTTCAAGATATTCTTTGGGATCAGGATTACGAAGGAAACGGGGATCTTGAGCTCCACGTTGCTCGTAGGCAAAGTAGGGACCTTCAAGATGTATTCCACCGAAAGCGGCACCATCCGTATTTTTTTCTTTTGCTTGTTTGTAAATATCAAAAGTGTTGAACAACAAATCATTGGTACTGGTAAGTGTCGTTGGATATAACAACGTTGTGCCATGCATGGCGTGTGTACGTGCGGCTTGCAGGTATGCTTCTACTGTGCCATCCATAAAGTCGGCATTACCAGCGCCATGTGTATGTAAGTCGATAAAACCTGGTGCAATATATGCCCCTTGTGCATCGATTACCTTTGCATTGGATAGTTCAATCTCTCCTGCGCCAACCTCCAAAATTTTTCCACCTTCAATCACAACATATCCCAATCCTAAATTGCGATAGGGTGTAATAATTTGCCCGTTTTTTATAATTGTTTTTTGCATAGCTAAATTGAAATTATTTTGACCAACGTTTTATTTTGTGGCCAATTGTGGCATAAAATATAAGATAAATGAAACAAGGGATTAAAACCCAGTAAGCCGTCATCATGTTCGTTTTTTCAGCAATGGCACTATAAATTAATGGAATAATAGCACTTCCGGAAAGACCCATTACCAATAATGACGATCCTAAATTTGTAAACTTGCCCAATCCATCAATGGCCAATGGCCAAATACCTGCATAGATAAGCGCATTTGGCAAACCCATCAGTACGAGAAACCAAATTGAAATATCAGTCTCAAGTCCAAAAACAGTTACCTGTTTATGTAAAAAAATTACCAAAAGTGAAAGAATCAACCCCGATGTTGTACACACAACAAGGGCGTTTTTTTGTGAAATAACCTTGGGAATGAGAAAAATACCCAACAAATAGCCAATCATAGTAAAACTCATCGTATAGGAAGGGAAGGCTTTTGCTTGACCTTCAAGACTCAGCCCCATAGTTCCTGCATAGTTAATAATGCTGGCTAACCCAACCATCTGCGATCCGATATGAAAAAAGATAGCAAAAGCTCCTAATATTAAATGTGGATATTGTAAAATAGAAGTTTTAGTGGCTACAGATGATTTTATCTCTGCATTTCTACTTTTAGTATCAATTTCCGGCAAAACAGAGTACCGAATAACCAAACCAAAAAGGAAAAGAGCTATCGCCAAAATAGCATAAGGCATCATTACGCTTCGAATCAGTTGATCTAAGGCTTCTGTACGTGCTGCGCCAACATACATTCCCTTTTTAATTGCTTCCATTATTTTCTTGTCTGAGTCTCCCATTACAAGGGCGGCAAAAATAAGATTTGCTAAAATTCCGGCCAGTTTATTAAACACACCAACAAAACTTAACCGACTGGCAGCACTTTCCTTGTCACCAATAATGGTTACATAAGGATTTGCTGCTGATTGCAAAATAGCTAAACCAATTCCCAACAAGAATAAACCTACGAGAAAAATTGAATATTGCCGAAAATAAGCTGCCGGAAGAAAAAATATCGCCCCAATTGACATGGTCCACAATCCAATCATCATCCCTCGCTTATAACCAATTTTATTGAGTAAAATCGATGATGGAATGGACATTACAAGATAGGCAATATAGAAAGCAAAAGTGACTAAATAGGATTGAACAATAGTGAGTTCGCAGGTAAATTTAAAATAAGGTATTAATATCGTATTTACCCATGAAACCAAACCAAAAATAAAAAACAACCCTCCCAATATCAACATGGAGAGAATATAATTTCTTTTGGAAGGGGTATTGCTATGCATAATGTAAGTTTTTCAAATCATTAAAATAAATTTATGGTAACAAAATATCAGTCAATTAGTTGCGTGATTTTTTATCATTATGTATCAAGTGTTACAAAACTGCTAATAGAAAACGTATTTATTTAATATTGCTTAAATAAAATGTGTTTTTTTGATAAACATATTTTTGAATTAAGATGATGCCAAATAGGAGCCGCAAATGTTTGTTACTAATTTTGAGGGCATGACCATTACAAAATAAGCAATGCAAAAAGAAAAGATTAAAAATGAGACTGGGAATTAGTGAGTTCGCAGAAAATTTTAAAGTATGGATTAAGCATTGCGTTTACCCAGGATACAAAACTAAAGATAAAAAACATCCCTGCAATTATAGTAATAGCATTTGTTTTCGTACGTTTATCGGAGGTATGAAATGAGGTTGAATTCATTAATTTAGATAATGAGCTTTAATTGATTATTACATTTTATATACCCCTTTAAAAGTTTAAAATTTTTACTATTGCAAAAGTATGGGATTGTTTTTTATTTATTTGCACTAAAAACGCAATAATATCTTCAAAAAACGCGATTATTTAAAATTGAATCCGAATTTTTGTTTGTACTCATTAGGTGTACAATTTTTGAATTTCTTAAAAGTCCGGGAAATATTCTTACAATCATTAAAACCTGACTGAAGAGCTATGTCTAATAAAGTTTTATCTGTAGTTAATAATAGTTGAGAAAAATATTCAAGTCGGTAGTAAATAATAAATTGATAAATGGAAGTTCCTAATTCTTCTTTGAACTTTACCTCCAAAATACGTCTGGAAAGTGGTACTAATTTTGTTAAATCATTGATTGAAATATCGGTTGCAAAATTCTTTTCAATATATTTCACTACAGACAGGATATATTGATTCGAAACAATATATCGCTCTGTAGATAACCTTGTTTCAATTCTTATAGGATTAATAACGATATTAAATGGTTCTTTTTTTTCTTTTTTTATTAACTGATGTAATAATCGACCTGCTTCATAACCGCCTCTTTCTACATCTAAAACAATTGATGAAATAGGTGGGTCAGATAAGTTACAAATAAGTTCGTCGTTATCTACCCCTAAAAGTGCTATTTCCTTTGGAATATTTATATTATTAATTTTACATATTTCAGAAATTTGCAATGCAAAACTATCATCACAAGCAAATAATGCAATTGGTTTAGGAAGTGATAAAAGCCATTCATCTAATTGAATATGATCTTTTCCCCATTGATCATCGCCAAGATCTTCTGTTTCAAAATAGAAATAATTTCCTCCAATTTTTTCTATTTCCTGTCTGTAACCTTCTGCTCTTTCTTTTGACCAGACAACCCCTTTATTCCCATAAAAAGCAAAATTTCTAAATCTTTTTTGTGCAAAAAATTTTGCAGCCATAATACCAGTAGCATAATAATCTCCGGTAAGATTTGAAAAATAACTACTTCGTTCTTTGTAATTCTGGAGAATTATCGGTATATTCAATTCTTTCAGCAAATTTATTTTCTCAATATCCCATTGTCCTATAATGGCATCTGCTTTCCACTCTTTCGCCCATTCTATAACACCTTCTCTACCATAAAGGGTCTTATAAAAAGAGGGTAATCTGTAAAATATCCAAGGACCAAAATCTTTGGAATAATGAATAATTCCCTTCAGTAGGCCCCTGTTGAATTCACTGGAATAGTCAATCAATAAAAGTATTTTTATCATATTTAATGAGTATATTTCACGGATATTTGCCACAAATTTAAAATAAAAATCGGCAAATAAAAAATCAATATCAAAAGTTTAATTTATAAGAGTAATCATGAGTGTCTATTTAAATAAATTAAGGTATTGTATGCTCAAATCTTATTTAAAAATAGACATTCAACCAAATTGTAAGTAACTCGTTGACAGGCTATAATATTTTTGATATGTTTTGAATTATCTATTTTAAATGTTTTTGGGTCATTTATGTCTAGAATAAAAAATTCAAATCGTCACGCTTAACATTTTCTATTTAACCCTTTTTTGATAAGGATTTCAGTAAAAGGTTAATGATATTAAGTAGACACTCATGAAGAGTAATACCAAATGAAAATATAAAATATCGACAGCTCCAAAATTAAATTTCAAATATGTTTAATCCATTTTTCGAATCATTTTATCAGCGGAATTATAAACTAAAATTCAGTCTCCTTTTTCAGTTCAGTTTAAAACAAAAAAACAGGGATGTATTGACCCCTGTTTTTAAATTAATTTAAGATAGATTATAAACTTCAGCTCAACAAAAATAAATATTTACAATAGAATCTCTTAATTTCTTCTTTCAATCTATTTTTTAGTGTCATTTCCTGATAGTAGTATTTTTCTTCAATTGAGTAGATGAGCCTGCAATATAAGGTTCTCTTCTGGTTATTTTTTTATTGGAATGAAAAAAATTAAGTACAACAAATGAGGAGAGAGGTCGAATTGATCTATTTTAATAGAACATATCTGTTTTTTTTTATTGTTTATAAAATCATTTCCCACCCTTTTTCATAGTTTCTACTCCAAAGTTTTGATGCTTTTTTATCATTTATTATATGACCATTTGACGGATCAATACTTAATGAATGACCGGCACGTTGAGAAATATTACCCAGTTGAACCAATAATGTACTTGTGCAACCGTCAACTAAATTAGCGTTCAATTGTGTTCCTTTTTTTATTGCATCAAAAAAATTACGAAAATGGTAAGCATCTAAATCTTGTGTTGGATTTACTAAATTTCCGGTTTCAAAGCCCATGTCACTGGTTACATGCTTTAATAGCTTGTTATTTAAATCAAATAGTTTATATTCATTACCGCCACTAATCAACAAACTTCCTTTATCTCCATAGAACATCGCACCAACTGAATATCCTTCTACAAACTGACCATTGCAACTACGTCCTTCCCAAGTAATTGCTTTATCTTTACCAAACTCATAACTCAAGACTTGTGTATCGGGTGTTTCCCAATCATCTTTGTAACGATATCTGCCTCCGGCAGAAGTTACTTTTGTCGGATATTCTAAATCCATCCCCCATCGAAGTATATCTACAAAGTGAGTTCCATTGTTCAAGGCTTCACCTGTTCCCCAATTCCAAAACCAATGCCAGTTATAATGTACATAATTATCTTTAAAATTCGGTACACGAGGTGCTGGGCCTTGCCATAAGTCCCAATCTAACCATTCTGGTACAGGAACCACTTTGCCTATTCCAATGGAGGGCCTATTGTTTGAATACCAAGCTTTCCCAAAATAAACATTCCCTATGATTTCCCCCCTTAGTTCTTGAATTGCCTGAATTACATTAGGCCACGATCTTCTTTGCATGCCAGTTTGAACTATACGGTTGTATTTGGTCGCGGCTTTAATAAGAATTTCATTTTCTGCCGGATTATGACTGGTTGGTTTCTCAAGATACACATCTTTCCCTGCCTTCATTGCCATTAAAGCAGCCGGGGCATGCCAATGATCTGGAGTTGCAATAAATACTGCATCAAGATCTTCAGACTCCAATAGTTTTCGAATATCCTTAATACTTTTAGGTTTATTACCAGTAATTTTTTCCACACTTGCAACGCATTTTGCAGTTGCTCTAGAATCAACATCACATACATGAGTTACTTCACATCTTTTTTCACGAGCAAAGCCATCTGCAAGTGCAAATCCCCTGGAATTTACCCCTATAGCACCAATTCTTATTCGTTCATTTGCTCCAAAGATTTTTTTATAACTTTTAGCACTGAAACCTGGCAATACACTTCCTATTGATAATGCAGTAGTACCAATCGCCAATTTTTTAATAAAATCTCTTCTTGTTGTCATGATATTTTTACCCCTATTTAGTTTATAATTAAACACATATGTAATGGTTTTTTCCAGATTGTTTCAATACAAATTTATTATAAATGCTGTTATCTAATTTTTTTCAAAGTTATGATATTTTTTTTTACTTTTTTACTACTTTTTGCGTCTTAATGTCCTCAAAAAACGCAAACACGTTAATTCTGTCCTACTAAAAAACTAAATTTTGCCATTGTAATATATTTGATTGGTTAAACACACTATAACGATAATAAGTACTCAACTAAAATTAGTTTATACTTGACTTTTGTACATACACGTTAAGTACAGCAGTTTACAAACAATTAATAGTATAAACTAATTTCTCAGTAGTAATTAGACTTTTTTAATTGTAAGAATAATTATAAGAATAATTTGTTTTTTATCTTTATTCATATAAAAAAATGAATGTAAATATCATATAATCAGTGGTATAAATATAGTGTTTTTAATAAAGTGAGAATAAATATAAAGTTGGTGAGACAACATTATAAATAATTTATAATACTGATATTCAATTATAAAAGTTTTTATTTTTTACATTATGGTAAGAATAATTGTAAGAATAGATTCGTTTTGACTTATTTCGGGATTAATTTTTCATTGTTTTGTTTGCATCAAAATAAATAATTATCTTTGTATCAATATATTTAGATAGTAATTTTAAACAACATTATTTTCGTGTTAAACAAGTGAAGTAATCCCATCCGGATCACTCATAAACCGAAAACACAATAACGTGTTTTCGGTTTTTTGATAAAAAGCTCAACTCTCACCTTACAGTTTAATTGTGTATCTTTGCACTCATTATTTTTTTGATTCAAAATGCACACTGAACTCCAACTTGTCCTTTTACCCGAGCAAGCCGAAACGCCTTTTTTACTGAACAAACAGGTGGCAGACAAACTAGTGATTTCGCCTTCGCGTATCACTCGCTTGCGGACCACCAAGAAATCAATTGATGCCCGCTCGTTTCAACCCAAAGTGAATATTACCGTGGAGGTGTATTGGGATGAAGAAGCTCCGGTTACGGAGAAACCTGTTTTTCATTATCAACCGGTGGAAGGCAAAACGCCTGTATTGATTATCGGTGCAGGCCCTGCAGGCCTTTTTGCAGCTTTGAAATTGATTGAATGCGGATTTAAGCCAATTATCATTGAACGTGGAAAAAATGCTCAAGAACGCAAAGTGGATATTGCCCAACTTAACCGCAATAAAGGGATAGATACAGACTCTAATTATTGTTTTGGTGAAGGAGGTGCGGGAACTTTTTCGGACGGAAAATTATATACACGATCGAAAAAGAAAGGTAATACCGATCGTATTATAGAGATATTTCATTTCCATGGTGCCGATGAAAGCATCTTGTATGATGCGCATCCGCATATCGGTTCAGACAAGTTGCCCTCAGTAATTGGAAATATGAGCAAAACCATTACTTCGTGTGGTGGTGAAATTCATTTTGAACAAAAACTGACTGAAATTTTGTTGGAAAACAATCAGGTTGTAGGTTGTAAAACGTTTGACGGAATTGTTTTTGAAGCGAAATCGTTGATTTTAGCTACCGGACATTCGGCTCACGATATTTATGAAATGCTACATAATCAGGGAATTGCACTCGAACCAAAAGGTTTTGCTATGGGCGTTCGGGTAGAACATCCTCAAACGTTGATTGACAGCATTCAATATCATTGTAAAACACGCGGTGAATATTTGCCTGCTGCAACTTACAATCTTGTGGATCAGGTGAATGAACGGGGTGTGTATTCATTCTGCATGTGTCCGGGTGGTTATATAGTTCCTGCCGGAAGCGGTGATAAAGAAATTGTAGTGAATGGCATGTCGGCTTCGCAGCGTAATTCTCCTTTTGCCAATTCAGGAATTGTTGTGGAAATTCGTCCCGAAGATATTCCGGCAGAATTTCAGGAATATGGTGTGCTGGCCGGTTTGAAATTCCAACAATATGTCGAAAATCTGGCTTATAAAAATAACGGCGGACTCGGACAAGTGGCTCCGGCACAACGTCTGGGCGATTTTGTGAGAGGGCGACTTTCGGCGGACTTGCCCGATTGTTCTTATTTACCCGGACTAATTTCGTCACCTTTGCACTTTTGGTTACCGGAAATGATTTCAAGCCGGTTGCGCGAAGGATTCAAAAAGTTTGACCGCAAAATGCACGGTTATCTGACCAACGACGCTGTTGTGGTTGGAGTTGAAACACGTTCTTCGTCTGCTGTTCGTATTCCACGTGATCCGGAAACAGGGCAGCATCCGGTTATTAAAGGACTTTTCCCTGCGGGTGAAGGTTCAGGCTATTCAGGAGGAATTTCTTCGTCTGCTATTGATGGAGAGAATGCGGCTTTAAAAGTTAGTAACTGGTTAATTAGTTAATTGGTTAATTGGTTTGAGAATAAAGTTAGAAATAAAAATAGATTCATGAGAAATAAAATACCGAAAGTACCGGCACCCAAAGAGACCAAATTGAAAGTAACCGAACCGGTTGAATTGATGGCCTTTTTATTGGCTAAAATGGGCGGCATGAGTCGTAATTCCATAAAATCACTGTTGGCTCACCGACAAGTAAAGGTGAATAATAAAGTGACAACGCAATTCAATTTACCTTTGCAACTGAATGATATTGTAACGGTTACCAGCGGCCGAGGAAATATAGAACTTTCGCACCCTAAACTTCGTATTATTTTTGAAGATGATTCTCTGATTGTGGTTGAAAAGAAAGAAGGTTTGCTTACCGTGAGCACAGGTAAAAGTGATGAAACAACTGCTTTTTCTATTCTGAAAAATCATGTGAAGAAAAGTTCTCCTCAAAACCGGATTTATGTGGTTCATCGACTCGACCGTGAAACTTCCGGTGTCATTATGTTTGCAAAAAACAAAGAAGTTCAGTTAATTTTACAGGAAAACTGGCATCGTATCGTTACCCGTCGTATTTACGTGGCGTTGGTGGAAGGAAAGGTTGAAAAAGAACAAGATACGATTGTTACCTGGCTGACTGAAAACGAAAAATCGCTGAAAATTCATTCGAGTGATACAGATAATGGAGGACAGCAAGCCATTACACATTACCGTTGTATCAAATCGAACGAAAATTATTCTTTATTAGAAATTGAACTGGAAACGGGTCGTAAGAATCAGATTCGTGTTCACATGCAGGGAATCGGTCATCCGATTGCGGGTGATAAAAAATATGGAGCGGGTATAAGTCCGATTTCACGATTAGGATTACATGCACGTTTGCTGGCTTTTTATCATCCTATTTCTACAGAAATAGTGAGTTTCGAAACTCCTGTTCCACGTAATTTTCTGAATATATTTCATTGAAAACCAAGAACCAAGACTCTTATAAATTAATATTAGAATAAAAAATCCCTTCCCGAAAATATAATCGAGGAGGGATTTTCTTATCTAAGTCTTTATTCTTTTGTCTTTGTTCTTGGCTCTAAAATCTATAGTCTTCTTTAAAGTTCCCACGCCAAAGCACTTGCACCTAAAACAGCAGCATCGGCTTCCTTTAGCTCAGAGAACAAAACTTTGACTTTTCCTTTCCAGATATTTAAAAGATTTTTTTCCATGTTTTCAACAATCGGTTTCATAATCAAATCACCGGCTTTTGATAAACCTCCGAAAAGAATAATTGCTTCAGGAGCACTGAAAGCCACAAAATCAGCAAATGCTTCACCTAATATTTTACCGGTAAAAATGAAAATTTCTTTTGCAACTTCATCCCCTTCCATTGCTGCATCAAACACATCTTTTGAGGTTATACTTTCAATAGGGATGTTGCGTAAAATACTGGCTTTCTTGCTGGTCTCCAGAATTTCTCGAGCAGAACGTGCCACACCGGTAGCAGAGGCGTACGCTTCCAGACACCCTGTGCGACCGCAACCACACAAACGACCGTTATTGCGTACTACGATTACGTGACCCAATTCTCCGGCAAAACCATCGTGTCCATACACTATTTTTCCATCAATTACAATACCACTTCCAACACCTGTTCCCAAAGTAATCATGATAAAGTTTTTCATACCACGTGCGGCACCATAAATCATTTCGCCTACGGCGGCAGCATTTGCATCGTTTGTCAGGGCAGTAGGAATACCAAATTTATCGGCCATTAGGGTGGCAAATGGTATGACCCCTTTCCAATTTAGATTAGGAGCAAATTCAATGTTGCCGGTATAATAATTTCCATTGGGAGCTCCTACGCCTATTCCTTTGATTTTATCAATTCCACCAACAGAATTAATCAGTTTGATTAATTCAACATAAATATCATCGATGTATAAATTGACATCCATGTGAGTTGCAGTTTTGACTGCACTTTTTGAGATAACATTCCCACGGGTATCGACAATACCAAAAACGGTATTGGTTCCGCCCATATCCATACCAATTACATAAGGTTTTTCCATGATTTTATTATTTTATGTTTTTTGTTTAACGTTTCATGTTTCGCGTTTCGCGTTTTGTTAGAACACGAAACATGAAACATGAAATAATGAATAATTTATTCTACAGGAATATCCTTGTTTACATTTTTTGAACCAACCAAAGCAAAGAATAACATGTAAGCACAACCGGCAAATATTACCCAGTAACTGGAGATGTAGTTAAACATATCGGCAAACTGCCCCTGGATTAACGGAAGAATTCCACCACCGCAAACCATTACCATAAAGATTCCGGAGCCCATTGCGGTGTATTTCTTTCCTAAACCTTCAACAGCCAGATTGAAAATTCCACCCCACATTACTGAAGTACATAATCCGCACATTACAAATAAGAAAATACTTAATGGAACATTTGTAAAACCAAAAGAAATGTCTGATTTGAATACAGGCATGTTGATAGTGGTTGTTACCGGGATAAAGATAGCTACTGCTACTAAAATAGCAGCAAGAGTAGACACAACGGTCAACATAGTTTTTGGAGCAACTTTACCGCCTAAAACACCACCTAAAATACGGCCAATCATCATCAAAAACCAATATGTTCCAACAACAGCACCGGCAACGGTAGTATCCATTCCTAAAGCTCCTTTGTCGGTTGAGGTCATGAATAAATTGATAAAGTTAGGAATTCCAACTTCAACGCCAACATAAATGAAAATAGCAATGGCTCCTAAAATGAAATGACGGAATGATAAAGGTGAGTATTTATCTTTTTGTTTTGATTCACCGATAATTTCTGCATGAGGTTCGGGAATTCGAACAAGTAATAAAGTAATAAAAGCCAAAGCAAAAATGCCTAAGGCTATAAATAATGCGGGATTAGCTTTATCAATTGTGGCTTGTGCAATATTCCCAATTAAATATCCGATAAGAACCGGTACAACTGTCGCTGATAAAGAATTTATTGAACCGCCAAATTGAATTAACTGGTTTCCTTTTTTTCCACCACCGCCTAATGTGTTGAGCATTGGATTTACAACTGTATTCAACATACACATTGAAAAACCGGCTACAAAGGCACCGGCTAAATAAACTTCAAAGCTTTTGAAGATACCCGATAAAAACATTATTCCTACTCCGGCAAAACCTACAATAATAGCAGATAATGCTGTTTTTTTGTAACCAATTCGTTTAAGCAGTAAACCGGAAGGAATGCCCATGAAAGCGTAAGCTATAAAATTGGCAAAAGTTCCTAATTGCGACATGAAATTAGAAGCTTGAAATTGATTTTTTACAATTACTCCGAATGGATTCGAAAATCCGGTTACAAAGGAAATCATTGCAAAAAGTGCAAACATCATTGCAATTGGCAATGCATAATTTGTTGATTTTTGTTTGTTCATGTGATTAATTTTAAGTTTGATAGTTTATAAATTTACGAATAATAAGTATGAATTCAATGAATTTCAGGTTTTGATATATCAAATACGTTCAAAAACGCGTGTAAAGATAGTGATATTATCAAAAAAACCAAACATGAATTTACAGATTCTTAAACAAAAACTCACTCATCCGCGTATACAAATGACGGCGTGTTTGTTTTCCAAGGATACTATGGTTTTTATCGGTGTACAATTGCATTTCGAATTGCTTATCGGCAGCTACCAATTTGTTGATATACAACATGGTATTTTGTGTGTGAACATTGTCATCGGCTGTTCCGTGAATAATCAGTAATCTGCCCTGAAGCTTGTCAGCCCGCAGCAAAGGAGAAGTTACATCATACCCTTTAAAATTTTCTTGGGGACGACGCATAAATCGTTCAGTGTAAGCCGAATTGTACAATCGCCAGTCGGTAACAGGCGCAACTGCTATGCCTGCTTTAAAAACCTTTTCGTCGGTGCTCATGCTCATTAAAGTCATAAATCCGCCATAACTCCACCCCCAGATTCCAATCCGGTCTTTATCGATAAATGATTGCTGTCCAAGGTATTTGGCAGCTTCCACCTGATCTTTCGTTTCCAGTATCCCCAATTGTTGATAAGTACACTTTCTAAATTCCGAACCTCTGGCTCCTGTTCCGCGTCCATCTACGCAAGCCACCACATAATCTTTAGAAGCCAGGTAATATTCCCAGTCAATTCTCCAACTATCTGATACTTGTTGCGAATTTGGCCCGCTATACTGAACCATCAACACCGGATATTTCTTGTTCTGGTCAAAGTTGATTGGTTTCAACATCCAACCGTTCAGGTTTATGTTTTCAGAAGTCGTAAAGTTGAAAAACTCTTTTTTAGGAAGATTTAATGCATTGAAATCGGCTACTAATTTTGCATTATTTTCGAGGATTCGAATGATTGAACCGTTGTTTGAGCATAATGTAACAATATTAGGAACCGTGAGACTGGAAGCATTATCAACAAAATAAGTTAAAGTTGAATTGAAATTTCCGTTATGTGTTCCTTTGCCATCGGTCAATTTGACTTTTTTACCTTTTAAATCCACGGAATAAATATCGCGTTGCATGGGCGAAACTTCTGCCGATTGATAAAAAAGAACCTGTTTCTTTTCGTCAAATCCATACACATTGGTTATATCCCAGTTTCCTTTCGTAAGTTGTTTCTTAATAGTACCATTTATAGTATATTGATAAACATGACGATAACCATCACCTTCGCTAACGCCAATAAATGTTTGATTGTCAGATGAAAATTTTGTGTAATCAATATTCTCATAATCGACATAATATTTGTCTTCCTGTTGTACTATCAGCTTCGACAAGGTTGATTTTGGATTGGCGAGCCACATTTCCAGTTTGTTCTGATTCCGATTCAATTTAAAAATGGCAAGTTGATCTACCGAGTTTGTCCACCGAATGCGCGGGATGTAAAAATCGGTATCTTCGTCACCCAACCTCATGGTTTTGATTGATTTATAATAATCATCATACACACAAACACTTACTTTGGAATTGTTTTCACCCGCCTTTGGATATTTGAATTGATAAATGGTTGGATATAAAGTCAATTCATCTTTTTTGTCAGTTTTATTCAAATAAAATGGAAAAGAGTATTGAGGAACTTTTGACTCATCAAACTTTACAAACGCAAGCAATTTGCTATCGGGACTCCACACGAAGTAACGGGTAATTCCAAATTCTTCTTCATATACCCAATCCGGTGTTCCATTGATAATATTTTCAGGCTGACCATCTTTGGTTATAGGTAATTCAGTATTAAAATCGAGTTTTTTCATGAAGAGATTATTTTCCCTTGCAAAAGCAATATACCGGCTATCGGGTGAAAAAAGCGGAACTTCTTGTGGTCCGTTATCCGAAAGGGTTATAATTTCATTTCGTTTTAAATCGTATACGAAATAATCGGCAGTAAAAGTACGGCGATAACGGTATTTTACATTTGTATAAACCAACAGTTTGTTTTCGTTTGGACTAAATTCGTAACCCGAAATTTGTTTTATGAGCAAGTCTTTTAATTTATAAATGCTGAATACCGTATCGACAATGGCACCGGTTTTGTAGTTGTATTTTACAATGGCTTTGTTGTTGATCATCAGGGTGTAATTCTCTCCGTCATTCATCGAACGTGGCACATCTGCATTTTTAGCTTTAAACTTGCCATCGGTAATATCATAAAGCAGATTGGCAAATAGAAAATTTATACATAGTGTTAAAACAAAAACAAGTGTGAAACGTTTCATTATAAAGTGATTTATGCTTATGAGCAGGTATTTTTTTCTGATTTTTTTTTCGAAAATTGAATTTGAGGAATGATTTTCAGTATTTCCTGACAAAAATAACTCATTTTATCGTTTTTACCGTTCATATTCCGAAAGTTTTTAATTCCATTAACTAATTATCAATGTTTCAACATATTTTTACCAGATATTTTTCGCCTTATGAATCCGATTAAAGACTTATTTAACTTTTCATCACGTAATGATGCGCTCGGAATTTGTCTGAGTGGAGGAGCAGCGTTGGGTTTTGCTCATATCGGCGTGTTACAATCGCTTGAAGAACATGGCATTTACCCAACTTATATTATAGGCTCAAGCATGGGAGCAATAGTAGGCACAATGTATGCTGCCGGTTATTCCCCCAAAGAAATGTTGCAATTAGTGAAAGATGATAAGTTATACAAAATCACGAAATTAATGACTTTTCGTCCGACTTTTTTGAAATCAGGCTTATCAACACACGATATGTTGCGTTCTTTGGTTCATGAACTAATACCCCACAATAGTTTTGAACAGTTGAAAAAGAAATTGTATATTTGCGTAGTAAATCTGAACAAAGCCGAATGGGAAATTGTCGATTCAGGTAATGAACTTGATAAATGGGTGGCAGCTTCAGCAAGTATTCCGGGTATTTTTGAAACGATTAAAGTCGGTGAAACCTATTACGTGGATGGCGGATTGCTGAATAATATGCCTGCGCAAGGAATTGAGGATTTTTGTCAGGTTATTATTGGCGTGGATGTTATACCACATAAGGTTCCGACAGAACTTAAAAAACCAATTGATACACTGGCATTTGCACTAAGAGCTGTGCAACATCAAAACTCCAAAGAAGGACGTAATTTATGCCGGTTTATTATCGAACCGCAAGCCATCGATGAATTTCATGAGTTTAGTTTTGATGCGTATCAGGCTATTTATCAACATGGTTATAAAGCCGCAACAAAATATATCGCGGAAAATCCGGAAATGCTGAAGTTGGCTAAGTAAACCGACTCAACAAAACACACAATCGGCTGAATTTCATAATTGAAATTCAGCCGAATAGTTTTTTAATGTTGAAGTTTAGAATCCTGTTTTGTACTACAAGTTGTAAACTTTACTTTCCAGATATAGTGTGTCAGGACAAAGGTCAACTCCATTAGCCCATTGAATACTACCTAAAAATGGTTTTACAGAATTGAATAAACTTACATCCTGCAACTCCCTAAAAATACCAATTTCCAAATAAGGTTTTACATCAAAACTTTTTTCTTCGCCATTATTAAATGTAATCAAAAGTGTAAAGTTTTGTTCTGGCTTAACCTGTGTTACTCTTGGATTCATCTGTTTATTATTTTAATGGGTCGATTTTGAAAATGGTTTCTCCACTTATAGCCAATGCCCAATCAGCCATTAATTCTTCATTGTGTATTTCAATATGCAAGTTTGGAAACTTGATTCTAACCTTTTTCCCACGCGATACAATCGCGCGGGAGCTGGGGGTTTATTTCTTAATGAACTTCATTTGATAGCTCACTCCGTTATTAGATAGTTTAATCATATACATTCCTGCTGGAAACTCAGTTAAAGACACTTTTTCATTACCAATTACCTGTTTATTGAGTAACACTTTGCCGTTTAAATCTATAAGTCTAAGTTCACTTGTTCCTTCAATATCTTTAATTCGGAATCCATCAATCACAGGATTTGGATAGATATTGATATTTTCATCATTTACTGTTGGTACTGCTGTTACGAATTCTACGATATTTGTAAAATTTTGCCATTGTACCGCTGCCTGATAGGCTGCTTTCGATCCGGTAGGAACATACAGGGTACAAGTGCTTGTATTGACATTGAAAAATACTGAATATACAGTACTTAAATCGACAGGTGGAACAGGATATGCATAAATTGAAGTCAAACCACTACAATAATAAAATGCCTCATCTCCTATCGATGTAACTGACGAAGGTATGGTAACGCTCGTCAACCCATAGCAATATTCAAATGCAGAACTTCCTATCGATGTAACTGACGAAGGTATGGTAACGCTCGTTAAACCACTGCAATATCCAAATGCCCAACTTCCTATAGAGGTAACTGACGAAGGTATGGTAACGCTCGTTAAACCACTGCAACCTTCAAATGCAGAACTTCCTATCGATGTAACTGACGAAGGTATTGAAACGCTTGTCAACCCACTGCATTCTGCAAATGCATAACTTCCAATAGATGTAACTGAACCTGAAATTGTAACGCTCGTCAACCCACTGCAAGATCCAAATGCCCAACTTCCAATCGATGTAACTGACGAAGGTATTGTAACGCTCGTCAAACCACTGCAATAATAAAATGCATGATCTCCTATAGATATAACTGACGAAGGTATGGTAACGCTCGTTAAACCATAGCAACATTCAAATGCTTCGATTCCTATAGATGTAACTGACGAAGGTATGGTATAACTGCCGGTTTTACCACCCGGATACTGAATCAGGGTACTTTGATTTTTATTGAATAACACACCGTCTAAATTGGAATAATTAAGATTTCCACTTTCTACGGATATTGCAGTCAGTTTTGTACAGCTTCTAAAAGCGTTAGTTCCAATACTTGTTACAGACGAAGGGATTGTAACACTTGTCAACCCACTGCATTCTGCAAATGCATAACTTCCAATAGATGTAACTGAACCTGAAATTGTAACGCTCGTCAAACCACTGCAATAATAAAATGCATCATCTCCTATAGATATAACTGACGAAGGTATTGAAACGCTTGTCAACCCACTGCATTCTGCAAATGCATAACTTCCAATAGATGTAACTGACGAAGGTATTGTAACGTTTGTCAACCAACTGCAACCATAAAATGCATAATTTCCTATAGATGTAACTCCATCGGGTATAGTTATAGTTTTTAAGTTTGTACAACCTGAAAAAACATTATGATAATTTGCATCACTACCAAAAGGTGTAATAGCTATAGTTAAACTAGTGCAATATGCAAATGCATCAACTCCTATAGATGTAACTGAGGAAGGTATTGTAACGCTCGTCAAACCACTGCAAGCATAAAATGCACCATTTCCTATAGATGTAACTGACGAAGGTATTGTAACGCTCGTCAACCCACTGCAACCTGCAAATGCATAGCTTCCTATAGATGTAACTGACGAAGGTATTGTAACACGAGTCAATCCTGTACATCCATAAAAAGCATAACTCGCTATCGAAGTTACAGAATTAGGCATAATTACAGATTTTAATCTTGTTTGTAGAATCTGGGTATTTGGATCACAAAAAGCATATTGTGGTATTTCATTGACAGGATAATAATTAGAGGTATTTGTTTTTGGTTGCAATTTTATTTGTTGAGCACGAGTTTGGCTCAAAAGATCATATTCGGTCTTTAAAGGAGTTTTTATTTTCGTCAACATGGAGGCTTTTACTCCAAGAGTTCCCGAAGTTCCGGAATAAGCTGCTATCCTCGTCTCGCTTAAGTCAAGGGTAGTCAATGAGGGCATCAGGTCACGTAAAGTTTTGAAATCTCGTGCATCAATGATACCAGTAATGGTAAGGTTGTTAACTGTATTCAGTTCATTTACAGTTAAGAAAAATGATAAAGTACCTGGACTGATATTTATCGTTTTACTCACTTGAGCTTGTCCTGTCAGGGCAAGACCTAAAATAAAGAAAAGTGTAATTAATTTTTTCATGATTGGTGTATTAATGGGTTATTCTGTCTGTATCAATATTTTTTGCCTACTCTCTCGCTTTTCGGCTTCCGCTCCTTACTCTGTTTCGGATTTTCGGGATTGTTCCGCTTATTTAACATGGCAAGTTTCAGCAAACAATCTAAACGCTTAGACCAATAAATTTATTTTATTTAATATATAAAGTAAGCATAAAATGCTGCTAAACTAAGGATTACAATAATGGTGATAACAAAAACTCGTATATATTTTTTCGTTTTCTTTTTTCGAGATTCTACTTCAAGCTTTCTTTTAATCTCAGAACATTTTTCAATGTATTTATTCTCTATGGGATTTAATTCACAAGCCTTTTTTAATAACCATAGTGAATAACCATAGTTTTTTGATTCTGCTTGTTTTAATCCTAAATTATACCAAATCTCTGAAATAATATCGTTTGTACTTTTTGTGAAATACTGTAGGCATAGAAAATTATTCTCAAAATATTTAGAAACTGTTTAAAAAATAATGTAAATATAAACTGACTATCAGTTGTTTAATTGAATAAAATTTCGTAACTTTATAGAAATCAAACACATAAAGCACAATGAAAACGTATTCAACCAACCTCACC
>Ga0209429_10000474_pt1 | contig 26745 bp, 35 predicted proteins | sample BarGraNGADG00212_3_FD_184493 | JGI IMG/M metagenome (GOLD analysis project Ga0209429, IMG submission 184493) | Arctic peat soil microbial communities from Barrow, Alaska - Barrow Graham LP Ref core NGADG0004-212 (SPAdes) (version 2) | ecosystem: Environmental > Terrestrial > Soil > Wetlands >...
TATCCAGATAGCAACCAAGCCAAACCTTCCTACAGCAAGCCAATACCAAACCATTTAAAACCATTTCCTGACTACTCGCAAGGTGAAGATTCCAAAGAACGCTGGGCAAGGGAAGATCGCGAGAAAGCAGAACGCGAAAAGGGGGCAGTCAAATGAATGAAATGGAAAAGATGTTTGAGGGGCTTGTGGCAAAAACGAATCGTTCTCCCGAACCCGGTGATTATGAAAAAGATGGTTTTCTATTCTGCGGAAAGTGCAATACCAAAAAGCAAACGATTGTCGAATTTCCTGCCGGTGTATTCTGTAAAGTCGGTGTGATGTGTTCCTGCAAAGCTAAGGCACTTGCCGAACAGCGGAAGCAGGATGAATGGAATGAGTTTGTAATGGCAATGGCAAGGAAGAACGGTGGCATAAGCGACAAGGCTTATCTTGACTACAACTTCGCAAATGCCGAAAATGTGGAGTCAATCATTATTGCTAGGGGTTATGTTGACAACTGGGCGAAAATGAAAGCAGATAATATCGGGTTGATATTTTCGGGCGGTGTAGGAACCGGAAAAACCTTTGCTGCCGGTTGTATCGCGAATGAACTGTTTCGGCAGCGTGTCGGTGTTTGCATGACAAACTTCCCAAGGGTATTGAATAACCTGCAAGCATCGTATGAAAAGCAAGAAATCATTGATCAAATTATATCGTATGATCTGCTGGTGATTGATGATCTTGGAGCAGAACGTGCAACCGACTACGCTGTTGAGCAGGTGTATGCCGTCATTGATGCTAGGTATCGCTCAGGCAAGCCTTTAATAGTAACAACGAACCTTAGCATAGCGGAGTTAGAAAAGCCTGCGTCAGTGGCATACGCAAGGGTATTCGACAGGGTGCTGGAGATGTGTCCGCTCAGGGTAAAAGTCGAAGGCACAAGCAGAAGGCTGAATGTGTCGAAGAGCAAAGCAGACCAAGCAAGAAAGATATTAGGATTGTGAAAGGTGGTAAGAAGCAATGAGTAAATCATTATGCAATTCGTGCCGATACTTTGAAAAAGTAGATGAATGTGGAGTAATATCCAGCACCGGAACACAAATTTTGACAAGTGTTAAATGGATTGAGTACCACTGTTTAAATGGGGTTTGTATTGAAAATAAGCACGGAGGTTTTGCGGAAGTTATCACGTGCAATCTTTACAAGGAGGCGATACAACCATGACAAACTTAGAACAGCTTCGCTCGCTGCCGGTTGAAGAGGTGGCGGAAGAAAGAGTTAGGTTAAAATGGCACTCTTTTAATAAATACGGGCAAGAAGATGCCTACGCCGAAGCCCTGCGGCTGGAAATAGCGTGGTTGAACAGTGAAGTGGAGGTAGATAAGTGAATAAATGTCAATGGCGACAAAGCAAAGATCGCGATGAAGATGGGATATATAGCACCAGTTGTGGCGGTATGTTTTATTTTGATAACGGAAGTTTATCAGATAATGAATTTAAATTTTGCCCTTACTGTGGCAGAGAAATTGAAGAAGTGGAGGGTAAATGATGGAGCAACATGCGTTAGAATTAGCAATCGCAAAAGCAAACCGCTATGGTTATGACGAATCCTACATACCGGAGTTGTATGCGGAATATATGCAGGTGTTGACTTTGCAAGGCAGGGTAAAGCAGATTGAATCGGCAGAACCCAAGCCAGCCTTTGCCAAGACGAAAAAGCATAACGATATTATAGAGTAGGAGGCTGACACATGAAGTTTATCATCAAAGGCGAGTTGCCTGGCCTTAATGAGTATGTCGCAAGCATTAACCGGAATCGTTACAACGGTAATAAACTCAAGCAAGAAACGCAAGACAATATCATGTGGCAAATCAAGCAACAATGTCAATTCAGCAACAAAATAGAAAAGCCGGTCATTGTCCACTTTTTGTGGGTGAGCAAAGACAAACGCCGCGACATAGACAACGTGTCGCACGGGCAGAAGTATGTTTTAGATTCTCTGGTTAAAATTGGAATATTGCCTAATGACAACCGGAAATGGGTAAAAGGACTTTATCACGATTTCGAGATTGACAAAGAAAATCCTAGAGTGGAAATAGTAATCGAAGAATACTTGACTGTGAAGTAACGAAGGAGGGGTAAGGGTGAGCAAGCAGACACAATTCCGAAGTAAAGTATACACAGATCGGCCAGATTATGCCGACTTTGACGCGCCGCATAAATTTGAAGCCATAAAAAGTATCATAGCAAAAAGGTTGTATGAGCACCCAAATGCGATTTGCTCCTACTCAGGTGGGAGTGACAGTGACATCATGCTGCATCTTATCGAGACGGTACGTAAAATTTTTGAGTTTCCGCCTATCCAATACTGTTTTTTTAATACGGGTCTTGAAATGGACGCAACAAAGCGCCATGTGCGCGAAACTGAAAAACTATATGGTGTTACAATTATCGAATATCGACCAAAAAAGAACATAGTGCAATCCACAAGAGAACACGGAATACCGTTTGTATCTAAAATCATGTCGGCGGGTCTTGAGGGCGTGCAGAATAAAAATATCCCGCTGTCGATTGCCGAAGAATACGCGAGTGCTGAAGATAAAGCGGGTAAACGGGTGGAACTTAAAGAACGCTATCCAAAGTGCGAAACAACCATTAACTTCTTGTGTGGTTGTAATTCTGCCGGAGAACCGCGTCCGGATATTCAACTTGTTATAGGTTCATCAAAATATATGCTTGAATTTATCATCGAAAATCCAATCCCTTTCAGAGTTAGTAATAAGTGTTGTAATGATTGCAAAAAGGATCTTGCACATAGCGTGCAAAAGGCGTTTGACATGGTAATCACAGGAGAGCGCCGGGCCGAGGGTGGAATGAGGTCTGTTCCGCGCAAAGACAACACCGCAATGTGCTTTTCGGAAGCGGCAGACGGAAAGTATCGGCTTCGGCCACTGTATTACGTATCGGACGCGGATAAGCGGTGGTACAAGGACTACTATAACCTTCGATATTCAGATGCTTACGAGGTATACGGATTGACCCGTACAGGATGCTGCGGATGCTCTATATCTGCAAAAGCTGTAGAGGATTTGGAAAAGATACGGCCGTATGAACCGAACTTGGTAAAAGCGGCATGGAATGTGTTTGGTGAGAGTTATAAATATCGGCAGCAGTACAACGCGTACAAAGCGCTTCGTAAAATCGGCAAAACACAGCTAAACCTATTTGAGGAGGCCCAACCATGACACAGCTAGACAAACTCCGGTCAATGTCGGTGGAGGAAGTGGCATGCGAACGTGTCCACTTGAAAACTGGTTGTCCGGGTAAGTGGTATTATGTTGGAGATTTTTACGGTCGCGTAATGGTAAATAATTATGAGTGTTCCGTAGCATGCGTTGAAGCCATTCGCCTGGAAATAGCGTGGCTCGAATCAGAAGTGGGGGAATAAGAAATGAGCGATTTGTTAGACAGCGGAGAACGCAGGCATTTTTGCACCGGTGCGCAAAGGGATAGAGCAGCCGGAAAGGGCAGGTGCGATCTTTTACCCTTGCAGGAGATTGCAGATTTTTACTATGAACCGCCGAGTGGAATCATTAGACTTGTCGATTCGTTTGTTCAAACCGGAGACAGGGGAGATATGTTAGAGGCGATTCGTCAATTTTCTAATTTGGCTTTTCACGATGAATACACCGCTATTCTTGATCTGGCTTTGCAATTCGAAGATGGGGCGGTCAAGTACGATGATCGGAACTGGGAAAAAGGAATGCCGTTGTCATGGTATATTGATTCTGGAATGAGACACTATCTTAAATATTTGCGCGGTGATAAAGACGAACCTCACGAACGAGCGTTTGTGTGGAATATGTTTTGTGCTTTGTGGACGGCATGGAACCTTCCAGAACTGAACGATTTACCATGTGCGGAGAACAAGGTAGAATAGTGATAATGCAGGAGTATCAATTTGCCGACAGTGGCAAAACATTGCACAAACACTATAATTTGAAGAGTTTATGCAGTTGGGTGCAATCATGTTCTGTCGAAAAATTCAGCAGAAGCAGCACAAGACGATCTTGACCGCATCGCACTCGAACATGGGTGGAAGAAAATATGAAGAGGTGACACTATGGACGATTCACGAAACGAAAGATACAACTATGCTGGCTGTAAGGATATGACCGCATACACCGCCATACAAAACGTCACAGCGGAAGAAGAAGCCGAGAAGAAGCGAGTCACTAGGACGATCTATGTAATCAAGGCAGTTGTTGAGTTGGCGGGTTTTCGGTTGGCTAGTCGGCTTGAATTGGAAGATGTAAAAACTGGGAGGGTGTTTCGATGAACAATCATGGTTGGCAGGTTGCGTTATGCGTTTCACTTATAATCTTAGAAGCCGCCATAATCGCTTTCTTTTTAATGGTCATATTGTTTTACATGGTCACAACGCTCGCGGTAATGGTGATGCCGTGAACGCCGATTTCCAGCAGCAATACACCGATAACGAAAAGTCAATTGCAAGCAAGCTAGATCAAGTCAGAAGATGCCGTGAACTCGCAACTAAAACAACATCATCCCTCATGGTGGATAAGGTGCAATCGGGCATGAAAAACAAAATTGAAACGCTGGTAGTAAAAATAGTGGACCTAGAACGGGAAGTAGAAACGCTGAGAGAAGAAAACGCAGACCTGCGGCTACAAGCGTTAATCAATGGTATAAGAATAAGGAGGAAAGCATAATGAGCGAAGAACAACTTAAACCCTGCCCGTTTTGCGGTGGGGAAGCCGGAATGATGTATTATCGCGGCGGTGTCATGAAATATTACGCAGTCGAATGCAAGAATTGCTATTGCGGAACCGGTCATGAGGAATCAGAGGAAGAAGCAATCGAAGTTTGGAACAGGAGAGCGCAAAATGAAGGAGTATGAAAAGGGTAAATACTTGATACTAGTTATACCGCCGACAGGACAGCCTGAGAGCAAAGTAATACAAACCGATGTAGTAAGCATGGATGCGGTGCTAGAGTGCAAACGTGCAGAGTTTAACTACTACAAGGACGTTATTATCGCCACAAATGCAAACTGCGAAGGATTGCCGCAAAACGAGAACATGAAGCATCTTGACGTTTACGGCACGTGCTACCTGATAGGCAACAACTCGCAAGATGACGATTTTAAATCCCTGAAAACCAAGGATATAAAAAGACTTATGAAAATGATTTTACTGCCTTGACATTTTAGGTGGAGATGTGCTATAATTCGCTATATGTAGAATTATCGCAAAGCATCTGCCACAACTGGTCGGTGCTTTTTTCTTATGGTTATATATATCATATAGAACTTGCAACCAAACACAAGGAGCGAAAATCAAAACGGTTCCGAATGTTGGTTCGTCTCCAATACTATACGGTTTTGGGTACGAATGGTTCGAAATGGTCGAACAGTTGGAATTGCAACCGATTCTGGTTGCAATTCGCAAATGCAACCACTTTAAATTTAACACAATAGTATGCAAATATAAAGAATTGCGTGTTGGATTTAAAGTAAACGCGGTTAGATTGCAAAACAGCCTAATGAATTTGAAATACAGCTATTAAGAAATCCTTAATAGTTCAAAATCTCCAGTAATAGCAGTAAAACTACTTTAATCGGTGAAAATAGCACGAAAGTAAAATCACACATCCGCGCTTAACATTGTCAACTTTGTGAGCGAGAATGTCAACAAATGTTTGTCGCTTCTCGGTATGCGACTAATAAATGGCCGAATACAAATAATTAGGTAGGCCGAGTTGATGGTGCAAAAGGCGTACGCTTTATTGCGATCAATCCGGCAGGGGAAACGGCTCATAATGATTGGGGTGGGGATCGAGCCGAAAAAAAGAATCGGAGGGATTTTATGGCATGGATGGAAGAAGCCGAAGCCTTGCGGTTTGACGAAAATCGCTCATGGGTGCAGACGGCAAAGGAATTGAAGCATTATTTCCCTGATCTTGATTTACAGCAAACCGTAGAAAAAATAAGGATGAAGTTACGCAGGTCAGACCGTTATAAAACAAAAGGCAAAGTCACCTTCGAGAATATCAAACAGCCAACCGAGGACGATGTAGCTTTCTTTTACGAAGCGATGAAGCGTCAAAACGAAGCCATAATGAAACTCGAAACCAAGCAGAACAAAGCAAACATTCATATTGATTCTGATAGACCGATACTGCTTTCTTTTTGGGGCGATTGGCACTTAGGTGCAAAGGGTGTCGATTATGAGCAAATGGATAAAGACATTGAAACCCTGAACGGCTTGGAGAACAATTACGTTATAGGTATGGGTGACTACAAAGACAATGCAAACGCTTTTGTTATTCCTTCATCGGTGCAGGAAGATACCGCTACAGCCGATATGCAAGATTTAATCGTTCAAATGAAATTCAAAGAAACGGCAGACAAGTGGCTTGCAATTATTAGAGGCTGCCATGATGATTGGGATAAGAGATTATCCAACAAAGACTTTGTTCAATCATTATGCGATTTAACCAACAGCGTAAATCTTTGGCACGGCGGTATTGTCAACTTAACAGTTGGAGAAGTTGAATATCGAATAGGGGCAAGACACAAATATAAGAATGAATCTGGATTGAACACAACCAACACACAACGCAATTTTGTCAATGAATTTGGTCAATGTGACATCGTAGGAACAGCACACAAGCACTTTTGCGAACTGCAGCATACCTCACGCATGGGAGAGGAAACAATCTACCTTAGAAGCGGAACGTATAAAGTTTATGATGAATTCGGTCAAAAGCTAGCAGGATATATTGGTGCAAGGGGAATACCTTCCTGCATACTTTACCCTGACACAAAACTGATTATACCTTTTAAGTATTTAGATGATGCGGTTAGGGTATTTGATAAAATATAAAGGAGCGTTATAATTGAACGATATATGGAAAGATGTTGACGGTTATGACGGAGTATATCAAGTAAGTCAAAGCGGTAAGGTAAGAAATACTATTACCAAACATATTTCTAAAGACAAAAAAAATAATAGGGGTTACGTTCAAATCAGACTTTATAAAAACGGAAGATGTGATCATTGGCTTTTACATAGATTAGTTGCTGCTTCCTTTATATCCAACTTGGATAACCTGCCACAAATCAATCACAAGGATGAAAATAAAGAAAATAATAATTTTGAAAATCTCGAGTGGTGTACCAACACGTATAACCGTCATTATGGAACCGGTATAGATAGAATGGCAGCAAACCGCAATCAAATGGAAATAGGGAAAAAGGTTTCTAAACAAATATCCCAGTTGGACAGATTGGGAAATATTATTAAAACTTTTTATGGAGTTAAAGAAGCAGAACGTCAAACCGGAGTCACCGAATCAAATATAAGACGTAGCATGAGATTTAATTATTGTGCCGGTGGTTATAGGTGGTTATACACCTAAACAATTATAAAGGTGGTAATTCCCAAAATAGAAATAACCATCAGATTGGGAAGTAAAGGAGCAATGATGATTAAAGCAGTCAAAATTATTATCGAACACTAGAAGGGGCAGCGATGCTTCTTCTTTTTTATGAGGGTGATGTATGTGGCACGTGATTTTGCATATGGCTTTTATTCGAGTAAACCCTGGCGTATTGTAAGGCACGATGTATTAAGGCGCGATCACTACACGTGCAGGGATTGTTTTGGCAGGGCAAGCATGGTACACCACATCGAACCGCTAACGCCAAGCAACATCAACGACTACAGCATATCGCTTAACCCTGACAATTTAGTAGCAATGTGTTGGTTATGTCACAACAAAGAAACAAAGGGATATACAGGTGATATAGACACAGGCTATTCGTTTGCAGATGATGGGCAAGTGATACAAACAATCAAGGAGGATTGCAATGGGAGAGAATCATACACACAAATGCGAGATACAATTACTATACCCTAAATTTTTTAAGAAAGATGAGATGTGTCCGTTAGGTTTTAAGGAAACATATCAAGATGAATGCGACAACTGCAAACACTTCCGCATCATTAACTTATCAGACGATGGACTGACAATAGAGAGCATAGAAAAGCCTATGGGTAAAGAGGATTGGATAAAACTTTACAAGGAGCAGGGGAGGATCAAACCATGAATTCTTATATATGGATTTGTATTGATTGTAAGTCCGAAGTTGTTCTACACGACAAGAGAAAGGATAACACATTCGATGGACGCAAGTGTCCTGTTTGTGGTAGTCGATTGTTTGTAAGACAAAAGGAAAGTATAAGCGATGATAGGCCATGCCCCCCACAAAAACAATAGAATAGTGCAAACGTGTTAACCGATGGTTCCCGTTCACGCGAAACGCAGGTCATATATGCGCGGGGTGTAGATAAACATGCGGCAAGAAGGAGGTAAAGTCTATGGCGATCAAAGACACATACGCTTTTATAACAAAAGATGAAATCATTATAGCAGAAAGAAAGAAGCTCAATGCAATCTATACCAAACTTGAAAGCAAAACAAAAAAGTCATTAGACTCTCTCCTTGACGAAGCTGCTTTTATGAGTGCAAGTCTTTATGAACTGCGTAAGATCATAAACGAGAAGGGGTATATCGAAGTATATCAGAACGGTGCAAATCAGTTTGGCAACAAGAAAAGCTCCGAGATAGAGATCTACAACACAATGATTAAAAATTACATGACGGTCATAAAACAGTTGACGGATCTCCTACCCAAAGCGGATATGACAAAACCTAAAGATGACGGCTTTGATGACTTTGCAAATGAGCGTGAACCCGAATGATTACGCAGACTCCTGACAATAATCCGGTATTAGAATACCATGCCAAAATTGAAACAGGAGAAATCGTCGCATGTAAAAAGGTGTGGAAAGTCTATAACCATCTTGCTAATAAAATCACATCGAATGACAGCGAATATTATTACAATCCAGTCAGAGCGCAGCACATCATTACCTTCTTCCACCAATACCTCAGGCACTCCAAAGGCAAATGGGCCGGGCAGAGAATCCATTTGGAACTATGGCAGCGCGCACTGTATGCGGCATTATATGGTTTTGTAACGATCGAGGGCATCCGCGAATATACGCGCTGCATCTTGATTGTCGGAAAGAAAAATGGCAAGTCGTTCATGAGTTCCGGAACAGGCTTATATGGTTTGACATCTGACGGGGAATCCGGACCGGAGATTTATTCTGTCGCTACTAAACGCGATCAGGCGAAAATCATCTGGGATGAATCCAGACGAATGCGTAATAAATCACCTTCTTTAAAATCAAGAATTCGGGCTACAGTAGCCGGCCTTTTTTACGATAAAGTCGATGGATTATTTAAACCGCTTGCTACTGACGTAAACTCAATGGATGGCCTTAATGTTTATTACGCTTTGATGGATGAGTTCCAGCAGTGGCGCAATGGCAGAGCATTATACGATATCATGGCTGACGGTGTTTCCGCAAGGGAGCAGCCGTTAATTTTTATGACTTCAACAGCCGGAACAATACGCGAAGATATTTACGATGAGATTTATGAAGAGTGTGAAAATATTGTAAACGGCTATGGGATTTCAACCGGTTACAAAGACGAGCATACCCTGCCAATAATTTACGAGTTGGATAAGCGTACCGAATGGGAAGATTCAAAATGCTTTGTCAAGGCAAATCCGAATATTGGCGTGAGCAAGTCAGTTAAATACCTGCAAGATAAAGTTGACCTAGCACAGAAAAACAAAAACCTTCTTAAAAATCTTTTGTGCAAGGAATTCAACATTCGAGAAACGTCCTCGGAAGCTTGGCTGACTTATGAGCAATGCGTCAATGAAACAGTTGTGCCAATGGAATATTTAAAGCACTCCTACGCCGTCGGCGGATGCGATCTTTCTGCCGTGCGCGATCTTACTTGTTCATCCTTGGAGATTCGTAAACCGAACGATCCTAACTTTTATGTTCTGCAACATTATTTTCTACCCAAGTCACGCGTGGATGAAGTTGAATCAAACAGTAAACGAGAAGCACCTTACAAACTATGGGCGGAACAAGGATGGTTGACTATCTGTGACGGCGCGACAGTTGACTTCCATGCCGTTACGCAGTGGTTTGTTGATATGGTGAACATCCATGACATCAGGCCCTTGTGGATTCATTTTGACCGCGCCTTGTCCGGATACTGGGTGCCAGAAATGCGAGAACAAGGTTTTGACATGCAAGACACGCCTCAGGGCGCTCGAACATGGACATATCCCATGAAACAACTTGGCGGATTATTCCAAGAACACCGTATTATATCAAATAACAACCCCGTATTACGTTGGTGTACCTTAAATACGGGAGTTAAAACGCTCAATAAGGATGGTATTGAATCGATTTCCCCGGTTAAAACGAGCAGTACAAAACGAATTGATGGGCTTGTCAGCCTATTGAATGCGCACGTTGGATACTGTGAACATGAGGATGAGTATCTGCGTTATGTTAGATAAGGAGGCGATCCCACAAGTGGACGAAAAAATATATTGCGTATATAGACATGTTTTCCCGAACGGTAAAATCTATGTGGGCGTAACCTCACAACGGCCGAAAAGCAGATGGAAAAACGGCAAACACTACGCCTACAATTCTATCGTTGGTCGTGCCATTGACAAATATGGCTGGGAAAACGTGATACATGAGATCTTATTCCTTGGGTTAAGTGGGATCGAAGCAAAATCCAAGGAGCAGGAACTCATAAAAGAATATCAAACGCAAGACATAAGTCGCGGTTACAACCTAACTGCTGGCGGAGATGGTATGGTTGGGTTTAAGACCAGGGAAGAAACCAAGGCAAAGCTGTCGGCAATAAATACAGGAAAACATCACACAGAAGAAAGCCGTAAAAAGATGTCTGCATCTCATAAAGGAGAACTGGCATATTGGTATGGTAAAAAATTCACCGACAAAATGAGAGAAAGCATTTCGATTGGCAAAAAAGGAAAACACACTGGCGAAGAATCCTACTGGTACGGCAAGACGTTCCCGGCCGAAATGAAACTCAAAATGTCACTAAACCATGCGGATGTATCCGGCTCCAATAACCCAAGGGCAAAACAAGTTGTACAATGTGACCCTTTCGGAACGGTTTTACGAGTGCATAGCACTGTTATGGAAGCCGCGGAGAGCAGGGCGTGCAACCGCTGCACAATTCAGCGGTATTGCTCTGGCAAATTCAAAGACAAGAGCGGTTACGTCTGGCGCTACGCCGAGGAGGGAACAAATTTTGATTAACTTTCGCAACGCCATTCAATCCATATTCGGCGGCATAAAGCAGTTCGTTTCGTCTGCATGGCGCGAGATTGGCGGCTACACATCTATGTTTTCGTCGTTCGGCACGAACATCTATGCCAATGACACGGTACGCGCGTGCATCCGGACGCTTGCCGAACATTCATCCAAGGCCAACGTAAAGGTGATTAGGCGGATCGACGCGCAGCACATTGTGCCGGGCGATGCAAAGCTGCAAAGGATGATCCAGTATCGGCCTAATTTATACATGAACGGCAAGGATTTTCTCGCCAAGACAAGAACGCTTCTGGAAATTCATAACGTCGTATTTATCTATATCATGCGCGACGACACCGGCAAATGCGTCGGGTTGTATCCCATGCCCGCCGCAACGTATGAAGCGGTTGATGCTGTGGGCAAGCTGTATATCAAGTTTATGTTTGGCAACGGAACCACGATGACGCATTCGTGGGATGATCTAGCTGTTCTCCGCAAGGACTACAACACGTCCGACATTTGGGGCGACACAAACGATGCGATTCTAACCAGCCTGAATCTGTTGAACACAACGGGCGAGGGAATGGCGAACGCGATCAAGTCAACCGCGAATCTGCGTGGCATTTTGAAATCGACAAAAGCCATGATGTCACCGGGCGATGTGAAAAAGCAGAAAGACGATTTTGTCAAAGACTATATGAATATGAACAACGCATCCGGCATTGCATCACTGGACGCTACGCAGAGTTTCGAAGCGATCAACATCGTGCCGCAACTGGCCAGTTACAAATCAGTCGAGGAATTGAGGCTTAATATTTATAGGTATTTCGGCATGAACGAAGATATTGTGATGTCAAAGGCAACGGCAGATATTCGCGAGGCTTTTTATGAGTCGCGCATCGAAACGTTCCTTTTAGCGCTGTCGCTTGAGCTGACGAACAAAATCTATTCCAACCGCGCAAAGGGCTTTGGCAATGAGATCATGTTTGAAGCAAATCGCATGTCCTATATGAGTATGACGGAAAAGCTTAACCTGATGCAGATGGTAGACCGCGGAGCGATGACTCCAAATGAGTGGCGAGAGGCGCTAAATCTTGCACCTATCGAGGGCGGAGATATTCCTGTGAGACGTTTGGATACCGCTCCCACAACTCAGACGGCGGCAAGTCAACCGGATTTACTTCCACAAGAGCCAGCGGAAAAAGATAATAACGGAGAACCCAATAAATGAAAAAATATATAGTTTATCAGCACACAAATAAATATAACGGTAAATCGTATGTGGGTATAACATGTCAGCAAGAAAATAGAAGATTCAGAAACGGCACCGGCTATGAAAAATGCACTTATTTCTATAAGGCTATTAACAAGTATGGGTGGGAAAGTTTTAACACAGACATATTATTTGATGGCATTGATTTTGAAACCGCGTGTAAGTTGGAAATACTTCTGATTAAAACACTCGAAACAAGCGATAAAAACAAGGGTTACAATACTATGCTCGGGGGGCAAAATACCGAGGGTATGCCAGAATATGTTAGAGAGAAACTCAGAATTGCAAATACCGGTAAAAAACATTCCCAAGAAACATTGAATAAAATGAGTAAATCCCATAAGGGATTGCTTATGGGTGAAAGTAATCCAATGTTTGGAAAGGGGAAATGTGGTTCTGAAAATCCAATGTATGGTATGACGGGTGGAAAATGCCCTTGCTCAAAAGAGGTAATTGGCGATGGGTTACATTTCAAGTGTGTTCAAGAGTGCGCTGATTATTTTGGAATAGGATATTCAAGCATGAGAGCATATCTAAACGGGCAAAGAAAAAAGCCGCAAGTGATAATCGAATCACACGTGCGATATAAGGGGGTACCAAATAATGGACAAGCAATTCAGAACAGTTGATATATTTTCTGCCGTAGATGAACCAGAAAAGATGGTTATTGAAGGCAAGGCGGTATCGTTCGGCAGTCCTACCGTTCTTTATGAGTCGAACGGCATTAAGTATTATGAGCAGATCGCGCGGACGGCGTTTGATTCTTGCGACATGAAAGATACTTGCCTTAAATACAATCACGATGACAGTACGCCAATTTTAGCAAGGGTTAGGGGAAACAGTCTTACCTTGTCTAACAGGCCGGATGGGTTATATTTCCGGTCAGAACTTTTTAATACATCATTCGGTCGCGACTGCTATGAACTTGTCAAGCAAGATGCTTTGCAATGTTCATTTGCTTTTGTTGTCGCGCAGGACGGGGAGGAATACGACAAGATGACGAGAACGAGGACAATTTCAAAGATTTCAAAACTCTTTGATTTGTCCATCGTCTCGCTTCCTGCCTATTCAGATACATATGTCAAACAGGCGAGGTCGTTCTTTGAGGTGGAGGCCGAAAAAGAGCGCATGGAGTTGCGGACCGCGTTGGAAGTTGCAAAAGCAAAATTTTATTTTATAGGGGGTATAAAAAAATGAACTTAGAAGAAATGAATCTTATCCAGGTGAACGAACGCCTGACCGCTCTGGACATTGAAGTCCGAGCCATGACAACCATCGCAGACATCGAGAAAGCGACAACGGAAAAGCAGGAGTTGCTTGCCCGTCAAGTCGAGCTCAAAGATCTGGAAACCCGCAAACAAACTGCCCTTGATATTACCGCTGGCAAAGTGGCCGGAACGGTAGTCGAAATTAGGAAGGAAATGAAACAAATGGACACTGAAAAAATGTTTAATACCGCATCTCCCGAATATCGCAGCTCCTATTTCAAAGTGCTTGCCGGTGAGAAGCTGAACGAAATTGAACAGCGCGCATTCACTGCGACAACCGCCAACTTCGGCGGCGCAATGCCCACCGCGGCCTTGAATGAAATCTGGTCGAACATCGAAGAGGATCATCCGATCCTGGGTGACATCACATTATACCGCACGGGAACCATCATGGAAGTTTCGCTCCATACCGCTATTGTTGCAGGTGATGCGGCTGTTGTCGCAGAGGGCGTAGCGAACGCCGACGAAGAAAACACGTTTATCAAAGTCACGCTGTCGGGCAAAGACTTCTCAAAGAGTGTTGAAATTTCCTACGCATTAGGACTTATGTCCGCTCCTGCGTTGGAAACATACCTCACCCGTGAAATCTCCGACCGTTTGGGTGCGGCACTCGCGAGAGACATCGTTGCCCAAATCATTGCCGATACCGCCGCTGGAAACAAAAAGACTTCCGCCGCCGTAAAGATCACGACATTTGTCGAACTAAACAGTTTATTCGCGCTGTTGAAACAAGCGAAGAATGTTGTTGTCTATGCCAACCGCTCGACCTTTTTCACCTATCTGACTTCGATTGTTGACACCACTGGCCGCCCGCTATTCCAAACTTCGATGCAAGCCGGATCCATCGGGAACCTCATCGGTTCACTGGCCAAAATCGAGGATGCAGTTGCGGATAATGTATTTATTATCGGCGATCCGAAGCAGGTCAAAGGCAACATGATCCAGGACATCATGGTCGAATCTGACAAGGACATCAAGCGCCATGTCAATATCTACGCCGGCTATGCTCGCTTCGAGTGCAAATTGGCAAACTCCCTGTCTTTCGTAATCTTCACAATGAAATTAGTCTAGGAGGTAGAACATGGCGGTATCAACTGAGTATCTGACTAAGATCCGGCGCGCCGTCCGGCGCAACACAAGCACGGATGTCGACGCCGAACTGACGGACATCATCGAAGAGTGCCGCCTTGACCTCCAAGCTTTAGGAGTAGTTTCTACCAAAGTAATAGACGAAACGGACAGTCTCATCTTAGGGGCTGTCCGCTCGTTTGCCCGGTGGAAATTCGGCTTGAGCAATGAGGATGCGGCGGCGAACCGTGACGATTACATGCTGCAACGCGACGAGCTGCGACGCAGGCGTGACTACCTAGGCTACACTATCACCTTCACCATCAAAGTCGCTCAGGTGGCAATTACGGACGCCCTAGTCACGTTTAACGGCGAGACAAAGGCAACCGACTCAACCGGAACGGCAATCTTTTACTATATCGGAGGCGGCACGAATCAAGAATACATTGTTACCGCAACCGGCTACATTTCTCAGACGGTTGATCTGGATGTAACAGCAACGGCTACGGTCAATGTCGCCATGATTGCGGGGTGATGATATGTATTTTTCTGACAGCATTACATTGCGTGCCGTGGTTACTGGCATTGACGCAGACGGCTATCCTACCACGACACCAGTGGACACGGTCGTCTATTCTAATCGTCTATCGGCTACGCGATCGGAATTTTATGCGGCACAGGCCAACAACATTTTAGTCACGCAATCGTATGAGGTTCACTCCGAGGATTGGGCGAACCAAACGCAGATTATTGACGGGGAAAAAACCTATAAGATTGAGCGATCCTATCAAAAGGGGCTTGGGGTTTGGGTTTTGACCTGCTCCGACAAGGCGGTGTAAACGATGGCACAATTTGATTTTGTTGTTCCTGTCGAATTTTTAAAGCAGCTTGGACGACTTGCTGATGTTGAGAAGTATGCTCCGCAAATGCTCGAAGAATCTGCACCAATCCTGCTAAAAACCACTAAAGCCGCTTTATCGTCCGTCATATCAGGCGATTCTACTGGTGAGATGGTTGCTTCGGTCAAGATAAGTCATGTTTTTCATAATGGCTATGGATTTTATTTAACTGTTCGGCCAACCGGTAAAGACAAGAACGGCGTTCGCAACATGGAGAAGGCTGCTTATCTTGAATACGGCACGTCAAAACGATCGGCAAGACCGTGGGCTGCTAGGGCGCAGAACGACGCTGAACCTGCTGTGCTGGCAAAAATGACAGAAGTATTTGAAAGGGAGTGTAGCAAGGAATGAACATCAATAGCTTGGTTGTCACCGCCTTGTCATCGCTCAACCTGCCAGTTGCTTTTAATGTCTATAATGGCATAGCGGAAAATTATATAACCGTAAACTATGCCGACGAACGTCCTGCACTTTATGCAGAAGATACGGACGAACTGGACGAAACGATCATCCAAGTCCACTATTTTACACAAACAAATCCGCAAACGAACAAAAAGACCATTCGCCGGTTACTCCGCGCGGCTGGTTTTACGATTATGTCAACAACAGAACTATACGAAAGCGATACCGGCTACACTCACGTAATTGTCGAGTGTTGGATTGATGGCGTCGTTAATGACACATAGGAGGTAAAATACATGGCACAGATTGGCTTAAAATATCCTGTAGTTGCACTTGCGACAGAAACAGGATCGTCTATCAGTTACAGCGCAGGAGCTTTAATGGCAAAGGCTATTTTAGCGAATATCAAAATCAATCAAAGTAATGTCAAACTATACGCCGATGACATGTTGGCAGAGTTAGATCAAAGTTTCATCAATGGCACAATCTCTTTCGGCGCAGACGATCTGACAGACGCTATTAAGGTACTGCTGCTCGGCTACACCGAGGGTGCCGAAGTCGATGCGGTAATCGGTTCCAAGGAATTATCTGCCGGCGGTTCAACAGTTGCACCTTTTGTCGGTTTTGGCTTTTATGCCAAGCGGATTAAATCCGGCGTAAACAGTTGGCGCGCAATCTGGCTAAAAAAGGTAATGTTTACCGAACCAGCAGACGAAGCAAAAACTAAAGGCGAATCGGTTGAGTTTCAGACTCCGACACTGGAAGGAACTATCATGCTTGCCGCTGATGGCAAATGGAAAGAAGAAGGAACATTCAGCAGCGAAGCAAATGCTGTCGCTTGGCTGAATACCAAATCGGGTTATACTGCTGCCGCTTCTACTGGCTTGACCGCCTTAGCAATGTCTAACGGCACACTTACACCAATCTTTGACGTAGCAAAATACAACTACAATGTTGTGGCTACTGGTGACGTTGCTGTTACGGCAACTGCTGCAGGTGTTATCAAGTTGTATGTGGATGGCGTTTACAATCAGACGCTTGTCACTACTGTCGCAGGTGTTGCGGTTGTTGTTGCGTCCGGTGCAAGCAAGCTGTTTACCATCGTTGTGCAGGAATCTGGCAAATCTGCCAAAACTACGCAAATCGTTGTGCAGAGAGCATAATAACAAGGGCGGCCTAAAAACCGCCCTATCTTTTATGGATATTATTGGCAATATGCCAACAACATATAGGAGGTAATTTAATATGTCAGACCTTAGGCCTTGTGGCACAAAAATTAAACTTGGAAAAAACGAATACGGTTTGCGGTTTACGCTGAACGCTATTGACGACATACAAGATCATTTCGACATTCCAATCGATGGGATTGCTGCGTTACTCGATAACTCAAAAACAAAGATAAAATCTTTGAGATACATCCTTGCACTGCTAATCAACGAGGGCATTGATTGCGAAGCAGACGAAACAGGGGTCAAAGGCAAACACCTTGATGAACTTTACGTCGGTCGTCATATCGACCTGAGTAATGTATCCAATTTGGTATCGTGCATTTATAAATCAATTGGAGATGGCGTTCCAGTCGAGGATGACGCAAACCCAAACGTGGAGAGCGGACAACAGAAAAGTTAAATGTTGCCCGCTATCTGTTCATCGCAAAAACCCTGCTTGGCTATCCAGAAAAGGAAGCATGGCATATGACGCTTAGAAAGTTAGTACTGCTTTACATCGAATACCAAAAAGAAAACGGGCAATTCAAAAAGCCTGAAACGATTGATGATATTATCCCTTAGGAGGTGACGAAGTTGGGCGAACTGAAATTCTGCGTTTATGTACACACCTTTCCACATGGCAAACGATATGTTGGAATAACATCAAAAAACCCTTTTAAAAGATGGCAAAACGGAACCGGCTACGCAGGGAACCCACACCTCATAAACGCCATTAAAAAATACGGATGGAACAATGTTGATCATCGCATAGTATTTGAAAATCTAGACAAAGAAGTGGCTTATAGGTTTGAACAACTTATTATCGCAATGTTTAGAAGCAATGAGTATTTGTTTGGATACAATCGATCAAGTGGCGGTGAAGGCTCGAACGGATGGATAGCATCGGAAGAAACCCGCCATAAAATGTCTGTTTCCAGAACCGGAATCAAAAATGGTTTTTACGGGAAGCACCACAGTACAGAAACAGTAGAAAAACTGCGACTTTCGTCAACTGGAAACACAAACAGGGTTGGAAAGATTTGCGCAGAAGAAACAAAGCAAAAAATCGGTCAGGCTAATAGGGGCAGACGGTCACCACTCAAAGGCGTTCCCATGTCTTACGAAACAAAACAAAAATTAAGTGACGCACACAAAATATTATGTCAAAGTGCAGAGTTTCTTTTGAACATGCGAAAGACCAGCCCAAACAAGAAAACCGTTTATCAATATGATACAAGCGGAGTTTTGGTCAGGGTGTGGGAAAGTAGACATCAAGCTGAAAATGAATTTTTGCCAAATAAAAAAGCACTGGCGATCGGGAAATGCTGTCAGAAAAAATGCGACACAGCATATGGCTACGTGTGGTCATATGGGGAAATAGATAATCCTGCGCTTATTCCGATTCCACCGCGGGAAAGAAATGTTTACCAATATGATTTGAATGGAAAGTTGATATACGCATGGAACAATCTTGAAACTGCCACCAAGACATTTAGAGCGAGCAAAACGTCTACAGTTATCAGGCAATGCGTTTCGGGTCATAGGCCGCACGCCTATGGTTATTGCTGGTCGTATAACGACAGCTTAAAGGTAGGTGATTAAGTTGGCTAAGGAATTTGTCATGGGGCCCCGCTTGGTCGTGGATGGTGAGGCGGACTTTAAAAAAGCAATAACCGGAATAAATAAAGACATGAACGTTCTCGCCAGTGAAATGAAGCTAGTCACTTCCGCATTCGGTGATAATAAAAATTCAATCGAAGCGTTGACATCTAAGTCAGAAGTTTATAATAAACAGATTGTCGATCAAAAAGAAAAAGTCAAACTCATGACCGACGCTTTGCAAAATGCCAAAACGGAATATGGCGAAAACTCCAACAAAGTCAAAGATTGGCAAATACAGCTTAACAATGCCGAGAGCGTACTTGCAAAAACGGAAAGCGCATTAAAGCAAAATGAAACTGCGATCAAAGGTTTTGATCAGGCGCAGTCTAATGCAATACTACACAGCAAAGAGTTTACCGGCGTCCAAGATGGGTTGACCAACGCTTGCAAAAAACTAGCTATAGGTGTCGCGGCTGCCGTCGTTGGACTTGGCGCAATGATTATGAAATCTGTTGAAAGTGCAGATACGATACAAGTGGCCGCTGACGTTTACGGGTTGACCGCGGAGCGAGTGCAAGAGTTAACCTATGTCGGCACAAAGCTGGACGTATCGCTAGAAACACAGCTAAAGTCGCAGCAGATGCTGACAAAAGCAATGTATGCCGCGAAAGAAGGCACCGGCGCACAATCTGATGCGTTCGTTGCTCTCGGCGTGACTGTTGTTGACGCTAATGGGAATATGAGAGACGCCAAAGATGTTATGACCGAAGCCTTTACTGCACTCGGACTAATGACAAACGAAACCGAACGCGATGCTTTGGCACAGAAGGTTTTTGGCAAATCCGCAATGGAACTCAATCCGCTTATCAAAGCAAACGCCGACGAAATTGCAAACTTGACCAAAGAAGCGCACACAAGCGGCGCGGTAGTATCAAACGAAACCATTGCGGCGCTTGATAATTTTGGTGATAGCACAGAAGCACTTAAATTATCGCTGCAAGGGGCAACCGCAACCGCACTCACTCCGCTTATCCCTAAACTGCAAGACATGGCAGACAAACTCAAAAACATAGATACTAAACCGCTCACAGACGCGCTTGCGTGGGTGATGGATAACGGGCAAACGATTGTTGTAGCAATTGCAAGCGTTGCTGGCGTATTGGTTACATACAAAGTCGCTGTGATTGCCGGTACAGCCGTGCAGGAAATACACAACGCAATATTAGTTGCGAGTGCTTTGGCTCATGGCGGTTTATCCGCTGCAACAGGGGTTCTGGCAACAGCAACGGGTGGAAAGACGGCAGCGATACTAATCGCAAGCACATCAATCTTATCTCACAATATCGCACTGGCGGCTTCCGCAATCGCGCATGGAGTAACATCCGCAGCCACTGGCATCGCAACAGCCGCACAATGGGCTTTTAACGCTGCCATGACGGCAAACCCGATAGGTGTCGTAATAGGCGCTTTGGCATTATTGGGCGTTGCTATCTATGAGGTTGTAAAGCATTGGGAAGATATTTGCGAATGGATTGAAAAGGCTTGGAATTGGCTGACAACATGGAACGGTACACCTGCGGAAGATAAATATTCGACGGTCACCACAGAACATGCCGACTCATATACATCATCGTACGCCGGCGGCAATGGTGCTGGGCGCGGTGACGCTTATGCAAACGGCACGTCAAACGCAACGGCTGGCTTGCACTGGGTAGGCGAATACGGGCCGGAACTGCTTAACTTCAGGGGTGGCGAAAGCGTTTTAAATGCAAGAGACAGTGCAAAAGCAGCTGGCACAACCATCAATTTCAACGGTTCATATAGCTTTTCCGGTCAGAAAGATATTGATTATTTCATGAATCAAGCTGCCGTTTTGGTACAAAGGAGACAAGGCTGATGTTAGTAAACAATATAGACATAAGCACTTTTAAGGCTACGTACCTTTCAAAAGATATTCAAACGGCTGAAATCACAATCTATGATGACTGGCTAAGAAATGCTTTAAATCCTTTATATTTAAGTAAGCAAGAGAAATACAAAAAAATAAAAACACAACTGTTGATAAAAGACACAGATGATGAAAGTTGCCTTACCAACATAAGCAATTTAGTTAAGCAATTCGAGAAATGCACAATAAAATTTGATGGTATAAGTTTTTATTACGACTGTTTGATTGTCAACAAGTCACATAAAAGGCTGGCACAGGGTCGTTGGTATACGCTCGATGTTGAATTGAAGTCAGGCTATGCGTATAAAACCGCTGTAACCGAAACCCTAGATCACGTTGCCAGTAAAGCAATAACAGTTTCAGGTAATTTACTAACTCCTGCGATAGTCACAGTAACCGCACCGATAAACACAAGCACCTTAACTTTAACTGGTTTTGCAGACAGTATAACAGTAAATAATCTTCTCGCTAATATTCCTAGAATTATTGACGGGGAAGTTGGTACTGTGATGCAGAGTGGAGTTAATAAATTTGGAGAGACCGATTTCTGGTCATTCCCCGTATTGCAACCTGGGGTAAATACAATCACCACAAGCAATTCAAATTGTGTGATCACGATAGCCTATAAACCAAGATTTATCTAAAAAAAAGAAAGAAGGAAAAAACAATGATTAACGAAACAGCCAATTTTAATTCCCAAGTAACTGTAAAAGACACAAACGGTGCCGATGTCCAAGTGGCCTATCTGAACGCCACCCTGGACAAGGGAAACCAGAACATCAACATTTCCATGAGTACAACCAACAAGGAACTAGTACTGGCAAACGCTGCAGCCGTAAAGCAACAGTATGATGAATTCATGGCCGCAGTAACGGCCAGAGCAACAGAATTAGGCTACGTAATATTCTAATCCCAAGACACTGACTCCCCGCAGTAAAATGTGGGGAGTTTAATTTTGAAAGGATTGATCTGAATGAAACTAACCAATGGAAAAATACTGAATGATTCTACAAAGCTATCTGAAATCGCTCAAAAGCAACTGCCCATTAAAGCTAGTTATGCTATTGCTAAGAATCTAGCAAAACTGGAAGCGGAGTTGAAAACCTACAACGCCGAACGAGATAAACTGATAGAGAAATACAGCAGAAAAGACGAGCAGGGCAAGACTATCATAGGCGAAAATAATCAGGTCGGGATTCAAGAAGATCATCTGAATGATTGGAACAAAGATATTCAAGAACTGCTCGCCATAGAAAACGAGGTCAACATCCATACATTTTCAATCAATGTCCTGGACGGTTGCAGCATGACCCCCGCGGAGCTGATGCTCATAGGCTACATGATAGAAGAGTGACAACCTCTCTATCTTGGAAGGGAGGTATTTTTAATTGTTAATCTTATACGATATCAGTCACAACAAAATAGACGGACTTACAAATTATAAAGAACTAAAGGTTGAACACGAGATTAACACTGAAAGTGTTCTCTCTTTTTCTTATCCAATTTCAGATCCAAAGCACGATCTGATCCAGGAAGAATGTTACATCCGCACTCAGGATAACGAATACATCGTCAAAGAAGTAAATTTTAAAGACGATGATTGGACTGAATACATTTGTAAGTTAAACATTGAGGGCATAAAAGGCAAAGACGTTTCGCATTTTGAAACCATTGAACAATCCTGCACTAACGCAGTAAATCTTGCCTTAGTTGGCACAGGTTGGACGATAGGCTCTTGCAATGTAACCAAGTTGAGAACCGTCAGAAAAAACAACTGTAACGCTTATATCGTGCTGCAAGAAATCCAAAGCGCATATGGCTGCGAAATGACCTTTGATGCCATTACTAAAGAAGTTTACATTTATCAATCTTTAGGCGCAGATAAGGGGAGTTATTTTGCGGAGCAACTGAATCTTAAAAAGCTTGACGTGCAAAGAAATAGTTACGATTATATTACAAGGCTTATCCCTTTAGGCAAAGATGGTTTAGGCATAGCAAGCATAAACGGCGGCTTAAATTATGTCGAAAACTACCAGTACAGCAATAAAATCATAACCGCTTATTGGGAGGACAACAGATACACCGACGCGACCGCCCTGCTGGAGGATGCTATTGAGCGGCTGGATTACCTCTCTAAGCCGTACCGGGCCTATAAGGCTGACGTGATTGACTTGGCTAACATCAATCCTCAATACGCTATTTTGGATTACAGCTTAGGAGATACCATAACTCTACTGGCTAAAAGCAAAAGCACCAAAGAAGCCCAGAGGATTATTAAGCTGACAGCTTACCCCGACGAACCCGAACGCAACTCATGCGAGATAGCAAACAAATTACTAAATCTGGCAAATATGCAAGTAAGATTTGTCGATACAGCTAATATTATTGATATAGTGACGACCGTTGATGGGCTAGTAGACGGAACTAAAGTAGATGGCGTGGATTGGGCGAAAGTACAAAATGTTCATATTATTACCGCTGACATACAGGATGCTTCGATAACAACCGCAAAAATCGGTAATTTACAAGTAACGACTGCTAAAATAGCGGAAGCATCTATCACTAATGTAAAAATAGACAGGGCGTCCATTAATAAATTGCAAGTAGTGACGGCAGATATAGTTGATGCTAACATAACTACAGCGAAAATAGGTAATTTAGCAGTTTCGTCTGCTCAAATTCAAGATGCCGCAATCACGACTGCCAAGATTGGCAATGCTCAAATATTTTCTGCTAAAATTGCAGACGCACAAATAACTACTGCAAAAATTGGGTTAGGTGCAATCACAACAGCTTTAATTGCTACCGCAGCAATCGGAACAACTCAAATTGCAGATGGTAGTATTACCGATGCAAAGATCGTTAGTTTAACTGCGAATAAAATATCTGCTGGCACAATTGATGCAGCCACAATTACTGTGGTTCATCTTAATGCAGCAAATATCACGGTTGGCACGATAAATGGTGCACAAATCACTCCTGGAGCGATAGGTGCGACACAATTAGCTACATCCATAAACACTCTTATTTCTACTGCACAAACCACGGCAGACGGTAAAAATACAATATACTATCAGATTGCTCAACCTGCTGGTGGAGTCTATAAGGCAAATGATATTTGGTATGATACGAATGATGGTTATAAGATGTACTACTATAATGGTACAACTTGGGTAACCGTATCTTTTGGAACAAATGTATTTGCTGATAATGCTATTACCGCAGATAAGATTGCAGATGGTGTGAATACTGCTATTTCTAATGCACAGACTCGAGGTGATTTAGGGGTAACAAATGCGGCAACTGCCCAGACAAAGGCTAATCAGGGTGTCACAGATGCTGCAAGTGCTCTAGCTTATGCTAATGCCATACAAATTGGTGGAAGGAATTTATTAAAAAAAAGTAATCCAAACATAACGGGAGCTGGTTATAATCTACTAGGTTGTGATTTTGGAGATGCAAAACCTATTAGTGGAGAACTTTATACAATATCAATAAAAGGTACGTTGAATGACCCGGCTTTAACAGGTTTTTATGCGAACATAGATGATGGTTCTGGTACTTATCCTGCGATAGCAATAGTTGGAAGTGCAGATAAAAATTCATCTGGTATTTACACAAAAACTTTTACAATGCCAACCTTACCTAATCCAGCAACAATTTCAATTATATATGCATATCCATTGGGTTTATATAAGAGTGCCACTCTGAATTGGGTTAAAATAGAAAAAGGCAACAAAGCAACAGACTGGACGCCTGCTCCTGAAGATGTAGATGCTGCTATTGCTACAGCACAAGCCACAGCAAATGGTAAAAATGAAGTAACGTATTCCCTTACAGTACCTGGTGCGACTGCAAACGCCATTGGTGATATTTGGTTTCAAAAGAATGCATCAAATGTCATTATTAGTCAATGGGAAGGCCTTGGAGGAACGTCGTGGTCTGCAAAGACTATTGATAATGCTGTCATTGCTAATCTTGATGCAGCTAAAATTACTGCAGGTTATATTTCTGTTGATAGACTACAGGCTGGAACGATTGTTGCGGCAAAATTAGCTACCGATACAATCACAGCTGCAAGTGGTGTTATAGCAGACCTTGCTATTGTTACTGCAAATATTGCAGATTTAGCTGTAACAGGGGCTAAGATAGCTAATGCTACTATTGTAAATGCTAATATATTCGATGCTACTATTCAATCAGCTAAAATAGCTGCTTTAGATGCTGCAAAAATTACTACAGGCACTTTGGATGCCGCAAGAATAGCTGCTGGCACCATAACAGGAACTCATATAGCTGCAGGAACAATTACAGCGGGAGATATTCAAGCACTTACACTAACAGCGGGTCTAATGGCTGTAGGAACTATTACAGCAACGCAAATAGCAGTTGCAACGATTACGGGTGATAAATTAGTTGCTGATGCCATAACTGCAAGAGAAATAGCCTCGAAAACGATTACGGCAAATGAAATAGTGGCGTTGACAATAACAGCAGCAGAGATAGCAGCAGGAACTATCACAGCGGTGAAGATTGCAGCAGGAACTATCACAACAAACGAACTTGCAAGCACTGTTGGAGCAGGGTTAAATATTAGCTCAAATACAAGTATTACTCTCAAAGCAGATCTGACTTATGTAAATGCAATACAGATTGGCGGAAGAAATTATTATAAATCTACAACTGTTATTACTGACATAACTGGTCAAACCCATACTCGTCCTTACGCAGGTTGTGAAAATGGGTTATATTTTGTAGGACTTTCTACTACCGACGGAACATTAAGATTTAATAATGTAATAACAAATAATGGTTATTGGACAGTATCATTTGAAGTAAGAGGTTCTCAAAGTGTTGCTATATCGTTTATTGCAGATATATGTGATGGAGTACAAAAAGAAATCAGGACTACGAACGACAATACTTGGTTAAAAGTATTTATAACAGCCAATGTAACAAATTACTCTAGTACTACTTATAATTTTGTTGACTTTTCCAGTATTGCATGGGCATATTTCTACGTAAGAAATTTAAAAGTAGAAAAAGGCAACAAAGCCACAGACTGGACACCTGCTCCGGAAGATTCACCAACTAACGCCAATATTATTGCAACGATTAATTTGTCGCCAGAAAGCATAACAATTGATGCGGCCAATCTTAATTTATCAGGGCTTGTTACAATTACAAACATTGGTAATGGCACAACAAGTATAGACGGAGCTAATATTAAGACAGGCACAATTAATGCAAGTGTAATCGCTGTTACAAATCTTAATGCTGCAAATATTACTACAGGCAATTTAGATGCAGCAAGAATCCAAACTAATGTAATAACTGCAATTAATAATAACGCAACACTATCTATTAATGCGGCACGGTTAAATTTAACTGGATATATAACCGCAACAAATTTAGCTACAGCAGGGCAAACTACAATAAACGGTGGTAATATTACTACTGGTAGCATTTCTGCCGATCGTATCAATGGTGGCACTATTACCGGCGTAACGATCACCGTCGGCACGGATTTAGCCGTAGGCAATAATATTTATGTGGGAAACACCGCTACCGGAAATCAAAAATTTATAAAGTTTTTCGAAAGTGCAAACTCGTATGAGGAAGCATTGATAAACGTAGCAAAACCAAATTATCCAACCGATAATTATACACGATTATTTTTTGGAGCAAGGGAAATAACATTTGATTCTTATGGTGTGCCAAAATGGAGATTAGAAAACTTAGCCCTTGAATCTCAACTAAACAGTTATATCAAACCCTTTTATACAGGCAACAGGTGCTACATAGATTATGGTAGTGGCATACTTATGATTCGGAATTCTAG
>Ga0209429_10000478_pt1 | contig 26615 bp, 18 predicted proteins | sample BarGraNGADG00212_3_FD_184493 | JGI IMG/M metagenome (GOLD analysis project Ga0209429, IMG submission 184493) | Arctic peat soil microbial communities from Barrow, Alaska - Barrow Graham LP Ref core NGADG0004-212 (SPAdes) (version 2) | ecosystem: Environmental > Terrestrial > Soil > Wetlands >...
ATATGTAATTAAATGTTTTTTACAACCACAACGTGGTTGAATAAGGTCAGATAAAATATTTCTCATCATATTCAATTTCATTTTCATCCAGTAATTCGATAAATTCAGCCCTGGAGGTTTTGACCTGATGATGTATCTCCTGGTTTTTAACATATTCTATCAGTCTGTCTTTATCCCTGAATGAATATGTAAATGCACCATAACCTTCCTGCCACCCGTTGAATTTCAGAAAGAGTTTATTTTTTTTGATATGCTCACTGCTTGCCAGCTTGATGTCTTTAATCAATGATGCCAGGGAGACTGATGGATGCAGGTGAGTAACGATATGCAGATGATCAGATACACCGTTTATCCGGTATAAATGACATTTTTTATTTTGCAGGATACCTGTCATATATCTGAATAATTCCTGACGGTCTGCAGGGATAAGGGTTTCTTCGCGTTTATAAGTGCTGAAGACGATTTGATAAAGGATTTGTGTGTATGTGCTCATAATCATGTATTTATTGAACCCTTTCAGGGTTCTTGTTCTCTGTATTGGTCATACTCCACCGGCGCCACCATAGCTAATCATATTCAACCGGTTGCACCGGTTGGCGATCATATTAAACCCCTGACGGGGTTAAGTTTCCCTCCACAATCCTGATCTCTTCCTCAGTTAATCCATACAGCTCATAAACCAGACGGTCAATCTCTGCTTCAAGGATGCTGGTATCAGCTGCAGGATCGAATTTTTTGACAGAAAAAATCTTTAAAACAATATTTTCTAATTTGGGTACTGTTTTTTCATCAATAATTATTGGTAAATCATCGACCTCATAACCATTCACATTACTACTTGTACTTTTGCATTTGAAAATGAAATTTAAAAGAGAACTATTAAGTAATGATAGAATGTACTCCAGAGATACAAGATTATTATCTAAGAGATAGTTGCATGAGTTTGCCAGATAACATTCAGGATGTACTATAGTAGATTTTAATCTAATCTTTTCATTAATACCTGTCAATCCTTGTAGTACTATCCTTTTTTCAAAAGCATCATGAAGTTTTTTACCCTTGTAGGATTTAAAGAATTCATTAAGATTAAGATATTCTATAATACCTTGGCTAATATCTTTATTTTCGTTTTTCTCGACATACCTATCTATCTGTACACCCTTTATCAGCTTTTTATAATGTCTTTCAACGGTCAATGCAGGCTTACCAAAAGTCATATCAACTTCACCTGTAAGGCAAGGAGATATTCTTTTAAGCTTTATGGCAGCTTTGTTTCTATAGATCTTTAGAAGTAAACTAAATTTTTCCTTATCTATTAAAGGAATTTGCACAAGTTCAGGGTTAAGTTCGATTAAATCTTTTGAATTTAAACTCAATCTATTTGAAATTTCTATCTTTTTACTATTTGATATTCCTAATTCAAAATTGGCTGAAGATAAATTCTTATTTGAAATCAAAATAGCAGTTGATATTTTAGCATCTTCAAAGACTCGATTGGTTACACTATCTCTTTCTGGGAATGATTCAACTTTAATAATTGAATGGTGGTCGAAAATATATTTTCGTAATGAAGAGGAGGTCGTATCTGTCAATATTCCTAATGGAACAATCATAGTTTGAAAGCCAGCTGTTTTTGATAATTGAAGTGCAAGTAAATAAAAAACTTTTGCAGCATTTATTATCCCTGCAGTTGCTTCTGGATATCTTTCCTTAAGAAGATCAATAATTTGGTCATCTATTTTTAAGGCTATTTTTTGATTCTGTTTTTTATTAAATAAACCATATGGTGGATTCCCAATCACTACATCAAACCCTACAAAATCACCATCGTTATTCAGAACTTCGGGAAACTCAAACCGCCATTCAAATGCATTCTCATAGATCTTATTGCTCCTGATATCTGCCAGTTCTGTTTCAGCCTTCTTTATCTCCTCAGTAAGCTTTTTCACTTTTTTGTTCCACTCATCCTTCTGAGCTTTTGTCAACTCAAAAAGAGTCGACTGGCCGGTGAGACTTAATAGTTCTCCGTTGAGCTTATTAAGTTTAAGGAACCGCTTATCGCTTTTCGACACTTCTGTTTCAAAATCATTTTTGATCTTACTGATAAGCTGTTCCATTCCTCGCTTTTCATCTTTCGACCGGGCATTCCGGTAGGTCATTACAGCTTCGCGGTAATTATCAACATTCCACTTACTCGATTTAAGGGCTGTTTTAATATCGGCATCGAGCGGATACCGGCTTATAAGCGAATTACCACACTTTATGTTAATATCGATATTAGGGAGTGTTTCAAGTTCAACGTTCAATGTTCCAGGTTTGTAATAGGCATTCTTCAACAGCTCAATCCATAGTCGAAGCCGGCAGATCTTTATCGAATTGGGATTAATGTCAACTCCGAACAGACAGTTTTCAATGATCTTCTGCTTTTCCTGAAAAAGCGCTTCCTGCACTCTCTGGCTCTCCTTGCTTTTGGGATTGTATTCGAACAAAACAGAATGCTCGTCCGTAATAATCAGCTCATCATTAATTACTTCAATAGTGTATTCCTTAAGTCTTTTCCCTTCTTTATCAGTCAAAACCCTGAGCTCTGATTTTATTGCAATAATCTCATTCAAAGCTGAAACGAGGAAGTGCCCTGATCCGACGGCCGGATCGCAAATTCTGATACTATTAATTATCAGGTTAGCTTCCTTTATATCTTCAATTTTATTATAAACGTCGCTTATTGTCCCGCACTTCCAATCTTTTACCTCGTTAAACTTTTGTACAACTGCTCTCCTTATCGTTTCATGACACATGTACATCGTAATGAAACCCGGAGTAAAGAATGATCCGTCTTTATACCCGTTGATCTTCTCAAATATTAATCCTAATACTGAGGCGTTTATAAGAGTTTTGTTCTCTTCCTGAATATCTTCAGAACCTTCACTTGAAAAATCATAAGAATCGAGAAATTCAAATATATATTTAAGAGGATCGATCTCTCCGGTTTGTTTTTTACCTGTATTATCTTTTAAAACTGTCCCTGAAATAACCGGAAGTTTAGAGTGATCATCAAGACTATTGATCCGGATCGTCTTGTGTTCCAGATCACCTGGTTCAAACAGGGAGCTGTTCAAAAAGGGGATGTTTCCGAATTTTTCTTTTATTTTTTCATTCCTGTCAGGCTCTTTTACAGCAAGAACCTGAAAGAATAACTTATTTAATTCATCATAATCATGAATTCTTTCAATGTTAAGAAACCGGAATGTCTTATCTCCATTATTGTATCTTATCAGTTGTCCTTCAAGTAATTTGAGAAACAGGATGCGGTTTATCCATGTTATTACAAGTTCCAATGCAATATTGAATAACTGTTCCTCTTTATCGTTTCCATATTCAGATAATTTCGGTAATTGAGGGAGACAATCTTCCGATTTTAAAATTGTTATTGAATTCTCGATGAGTGAACCGGGGTTTCTTTTCTTTTCAGTTTTTCTTCCTATAAGTTTCTTACTTCCTTCTTTTGTTTCCTCCAGTCCGATTATATGAAGGAGTTCGTTGTAAAAGGTTTTGTCGAGGTTATTGCTGTCATTTGCAAAAGGAAGTTTCAGCAGATGCCCGGGAGAGAATATTTTGTATAAAGCAATAAGCTTGTTGTCATCTTCCCAGCTGGCATTTTTTATAGTTGTCTCAAAATCTCTTATATCAAAGTGAGTTACCGAGATATTAGATTCCAGGTTATGTACAAATGGTTCGGCGATATTCTTATAAAAGAAATCTGTATTGATCCCGGAGAGCCTGCCTTCTTCAAAATCAGTGAATTGTCTGACAAAGCTTTTGTCACTGGCAAAAAGTTTTTCAAAATCACCGGCGTTGAAGATGAACCATTCGTAAATGTTGGTTGTAACCAGATATTTAACCTCAATGTTTTTATTGGTGATCCTTTCCCTGAGATAGTAAAGAATAAGTTCCTGAAATGCTTTGGTATTAATGTTGTTACAGGTCGGCATTTCAGTTTTATTGCCCGGTTTCTTTGTCTCGAATATTACGCCTACTGTTGAGCCTGACTTTTCCATTATGAATAACCAGGTCATATCGGCCTTTGGTATTTATATAATTTGCCGGTGAATAGTATGTGTTTTTAAGGAACTCAGAGATAATATTTTTATGGAACTCTTCGGATTCAGATTCTTTGATCTGGTCAAAGAGGTTAGTGATATTCTTCTTAAAAGTCTCGATCTGAGTACGGTTCGGTTTGACCTTCAGGTAAGCTTTATTAATTGAATTTCTTAAGTTTAACAGGTTGATCTCCATTTCTCTGTCAGGGTTAAAGTCTTAAAGTTACAGAAACATTATCATATTTTAATCTGAGTGGACAGGAAAGCTTTTATCTGCCGTTGTAATAAAGTACCAATTACCCCGCTCGCTTAGAATAAAAGATAACCCAAAAGGTTCAGTGAGAAATTAAGCGACAGAGTAAGGTATATTTATTAATTTTGAATTAAATAATTAAGAATATGGAACATTTCATATGTGAGAATGTTTTTGTACCGTTGCGATCAGGCCCCTCGCATAAATCGGAGATGCTGAGCCAGATCCTTTTTGGGGAAAAATATATTGCTCTTGACAAGGTGGGCCACTGGATGAAGGTCGAAACTAAATTCGATAAATTCATGGGTTGGATCGACATGGATCATCAGCAATTTTCTATTGATCCCGGCTCTGCATGCGGTCATGCTCTGAACAGATCTTTACTTTGTTATAAGAACGACAAGTCAAAGATCGTACTGGAGGCAGGATGTGAAATTTACAATCCTGATTTTGAAGATAAAGTATTTACAGTCGGGAAGAATATTTATAGTACTGATAAAGAATTTAATAACTCTTATATAACAACTAACGGTACTCTGGCTGATACGGCAATGAAGTTCATAAACAGCCCTTATATCTGGGGTGGACGTATTCCTTCGGGGATTGATTGTTCGGGTTTTACGCAGCTGGTTTACAAGATTCACGGGAAAGCAATTCCCCGCAATAGTCGTGAACAATGTGAGATTGGCAAAGAAGTGACCTTTATCGATGAATCTAAGCCTGGTGATCTTGTCTTCTTTGATGATGAAAGGGGAAACATCACTCACGTGGGTATGATCCTCTCACATGGTTTGGTTATCCATGCATCAGGAAGAGTAAGGATCGACCCTGTTGATCACCAGGGGATATATAAAGCAGAGATCGGTGCATATTCGCACAAACTGCGGATGATAAGAAGGATTGAGGCATAAAGGCGCAATGGCACAAAGGCATAACGGTATAAAAAGTAAATAAAAAAAGCTGCCTCATTAAAAATGGGACAGCTTAAATAAAAAATTCAATTAAAAATATTCCTTAGTTATTCTGATCCTCTGGACCAATTTTATCATTAGCATCTATTTCACCTTGTGGAATTTGATAATTCCAACGATTATCTTCTGCAGGAAGAGTCATATAGAGTGCAAGTACAGGATTATGATTACTTCCATTTCTATCAAGAGCGAGCTTCAAACGTTTGATATCTCTTCCGCGAAAACCTTCACCCCATAGTTCGAATCTTCTTTCAAGCAGAACTGCATCAAGCAAAGCAGTACCTGTTGCAGTAACAGGAACTGGTGCCGTTTGCCTTACAGCATGCAAGTCATTGAGTAGTGTCTGTGCAGCAGCATCTCTCCCTCCCTGTCGTGCAATTGCCTCAGCTTGAATAAGAAGCATTTCTTCAGGACGCATCATTACATAATCGGCAGCAAAGTTTTTACCAGCAAGAGCAGCGTTAAACTTATAATTTATATAATAAGTTACGCCGGTGTAAACTGCCGGTGTGCAAAGTGTTTTTCTGACATCGTCAGCCGGTAACATATTATACAAAGCTGTACTCATATACTTAGGCATGTATCCAAGTCCTGCATAGCCGCCAACAGACATATCAAGGTGTGATGGGAAAGAAGCATAAACGGTCGATTGCTCATCATTAATTTCAAGTCCCCACATCCATGTTGACTGCTGGTAATCTGAAAAGCCTGTTGAAAAATCTGCCATAGTATTAAGATTATAATCTGCCCGAGCGGCAGCTGCTTCTGTCTCAGCTTTTGGCCAATCACCCATCTGAAGAGCTACACGTGCTCTGAGACCATGGGCAACGCTCAAATCTACGTCAGAAATATGTCTACGATCAGGAGTATTAGCAGTCATAAGGGCGATAGCTTCATCAAGATCGGCAACTATGAGATCGTACACTTGCTGAACAGTTCCCCTTGGATTACCTTGTGTAGTAGGTTCTGTATATATTGGTACACCAGGATCCGATTCGTGTCCTATATAGGTGAACTGATAGATATTTACCAGGTTAAAGTACGCAAAAGCTCTTATAGAAAGGGCCTGACCCTTAATACCTGCCTCCTGTTTTGTAGTTTCATAGGGGATTTTGTCTGCATTGGCAAGGATATTGTTCATATTATTAATAACATTATAATACAAAGCCCATGTTGTTCTTGTTCTACGATATGAAGCTGACCTGTTATCATGCTGATAGTCAGTAGCAAACCAGTGATTTTTTCTGCAGACGATATCTTCTCCCATAAGGTCCCATGAAAGGTCAAGAGCTTTATGTCCAAAAACATCGTGAGAAGTTTCATCTGGCAGCAAATCTCTTAACATGCGAGATACACCATCAAGAACGGTCTGTGCGCCGGCAGCTGTTTTAAAGACATCTACATCAGATATCTTATTTGAGGGCGCTGTTTCCAGAAAATCTTTTGAGCAGGAAACGGATAAACCCACAATCAGTGCTATGATTATACTAATTTTTTTCATATTCATTTAATTAAAAGTTTATAGTTAAACTGAAAGACGTTGTCCGCAAAGGTGTATATGCGTAATCTGTTGTTCCATTAAAAGATTGCTGGGGATCCAGTCCTTTACGGGCAGAGAAAGTATGCAGGTTAGTAACCGCTACGCCAAGTTTTGCGCTCGAAACGCTAATATAAGATGCAAATTTCTTTGGAAGATTGTAACTAAGTGACAGGTTCCTGAAACTCATATAATCTGATGAAATAAGAAATCTGTCTGAGGTGGCATTAGCGTTATTAAACTGTCTTAAACGTGGAATATCGCTAGTAGTATTCGTTGGTGTCCACCTATTCAGAGCGTCTTTATGGAATGCAGTGCCGAGGGTTTGTCCCATCAAAGCAGCATAACTGCCATCGTAAATCTCTCCTCCGATACCGAAGGTAACTAAGAACGAAAGATCAAAATCACCAAACCTTAAGGAGTTGGTTAAACCTCCTGTCAGATCAGGATTCGAGGAAGTACCTGTATAAGATCTGGTTGCCTTGGCATAATCATTTGTAGTGGTTAAATTACCGGCACCATCATCTACATACCAAAGTGCATCACCATTTGCAGGATCAACACCTGCGTATCTGTAAGTATAGTAATCATATATTGAATGGCCGACCATCCACTGCTTGGTACCGGAGATTATTTTATCCTGTCCGGGAGGCAATTTAGTTATTTCGTTTTTATAATGCGACAGATTAATATCTGTTGTCCACCTGAATTTACTCTTATTTAATACAATAATGCTTGCATCAAAATCGAATCCGGTATTTTGAATTGAACCGACATTAGCGTCATAGGATGGATAACCAGTAGAAGCAGGCAGTGGAACTGCAAATAATAGGTCAATGCTTTTACGTTGGTATAATTCGAAGTTAACGGTAATTCTGTCGAAAAGCGAAAACTCCACTCCTCCATTCAGAGAATTATTCTTTTCCCAGAGGAGTTCTGGAGTTGGTAATCTACTGGCAATGAGACCGGGATAATTAATATTATTCCAGCCAAGTTCATAAAGGCCGAGGTATGCATAATATGTACCCAGGTTGTCATTACCCTGTGATCCATAGCTTGCTTTTAACTTAAGGTCACTTAACCAGCCAATACCAGACATAAAATCTTCCTGAGAAACGCGCCATGAAGCCCCAACTGACCAGAACTTTCCCCAGCGATAATCTGGTGCAAACCTGGAAGAACCGTCAGTTCTGGCACTTAATGATAAATAATAGCGATCGTTATAGTTATAATTTAGACGGGAAAGATAACTTTCCATACGAAAATTATCTTCATAAGAATTTGCACCTTCGTTAGTAGAAGCTGCATCAAGTTCGTACAGACCCGAAAATGGGAATCCGGTTTTTACTGCTGAAAGATAATTATATTTAAAGCTATAGCTCTCATGTCCAACAAGAAAATCAACATTATGAGCGCCAAAAGTTTTCTTGTATGAAAGAATCTCGTTAGTAGAGAACGTTAACCTGCGTGAAGTAGTTCTTGTACTTCTTCCTCCAAATGACTCAGCATCACCATATTGTGAATTTTGATGTGTTAGATCGGTATTACCTGCATAGTCTGCATTTCCACTTATAGCAAGCATAAAATCTTTAAGGAAAGATATTTCCATAAATCCTTTTGACTGAATATTATCTTTCTGATATAATCTTTTGTCAAGTGCAATTACTCCAAGCGGGTTGGAATTTGCAGAATAGGTTCTTGCTCTTCCGTAGTCATCGCCATAGTCGAATAATTTATTACCAGCAGGATCCTTTTGCAGGACACCGGCCAAATCGTACAGATATACAGGATAAATCGGAGCAATCTGTCTTGACCACATAAAAGAGTTAACATAAGATGTACCCGAAGAGTTTGGATAATTCTGCCCCGATGTTGAAACAGAAGTGTTTACGCCCACTTTTAGCCAACTTCTTGTCTGGGTCTCTGCGTTCAATCTTACAGTAAAACGATCATAATTTGAAGCTTTAACAATACCATCATCTTTCAAATAGTTCCCTGATATATAATAGGTGGATTTATCTTTACCACCGCTAGCGGTAAGTGTGTAATCCTGACGAACCCCAACTCTGTGCATTTCATCAAACCAATTGTCATTCCACAAAAGGTTCCCTGAGTTTATTTTTCCATCAGTTCCTACAACTAAATTATCGGCAACATTGTAAGCATTATAACCACCCAATAAATTAATGAGATTATCTGATGCATATTGCCTTGCTACAGCATCAGCAGCTCCACCAACTACCAGTTGAGAATTATAAATGTTCTCCCATGCAAGACTATAATAATCGGGAACATTTACCCTGTCGTATTCGGGAATTCCTCTCACGTTAAAGCCCATATTGGCTGAAAAGCTTATCTGGTTCTCATTAGTTCTACCTTTCTTCGTAGTAATAACAATAACTCCGTTTGCAGCTCGTGAACCATAGAGAGCAGTAGCTGAAGCATCTTTCAATATTGTAAGACTTGCAATATCGTTTTGAGGTATTGAGTTCAGGTCACCGTCAAAAGGGAATCCATCAACTACATAAAGAGGAGCTGTAGAAGCATTAATAGAACCGATACCACGTATTCGTACAGAAGCAGTAGTCCCTGGTTGTCCACTACCGCTTGTAACTTGAATACCAGAAGACAAACCTTCAAGAGCTTTTGTTACGTTTGAAACCTGAGCTTCGGCAAGTTTATCAACTTTAACAGAACTTGCAGATCCCGTAAAAGCCTCTTTCTTGGTTGTCCCGTATGCGACAACAATGACTTCGTCAACTAGCAGGATATCCGGCTCCAATACAACATCTATCACAGTTTTTCCAGCTATTTCAACTTCTACTTTCTTCATACCAATGTATGTGAAAACTAGAGTTTTTGAGTCGGCACGAGCAGTTATTGAATACTGACCGTTATTATCTGATAAAGTCCCAACTGTTGTCCCCTTTACACTAACTGTTACACCAGGAATACCCAACCGATCTTCCGAACTTGTTATGGTACCCTTGATCTGAATTGTCTGCCCAAGCATAAACGCTGATGTCGTTAAGGCAAATACAAACATCAAAAGGATTTTTTTCATAAATAAATGTTTAGGTTAATAATCTAAAAACAAATATATTTAATTATTTCAGTATACCATTGTCATATTTTCATTTTTTAAATTTTTAACCAATTATGGTTCAAAATGATGAGGACCAATTTTTAACCCTGGAATAAAAAAAAGGCTGCTCTTGCGAGTCAGCCTTTTAATATTTCAGTTTACTCTGAAATTATAAGGTGTTATTTTAAAAGTTTATTCTGGCTCATTTCTGTATTAGGCATAGGCCAGAAATAGTTGGAACTTGAGCTTGAAATTGCCTGGACAACTCCCATTGCGCCTCCATCTTTAGCAGGAATAGTTAATCCGAGTCTCATTAAATCGAGATTCCGCATACCTTCACCAAGGAATTCCATACTTCTTTCAAGCAGAATTGCATCGTAAAAAGCCTGAACTGTTCCAAAACTTCCCAGTGTATATGCACCGGTAGGGAATGAACGTATACGTACGGCATTCAGAAGGTTTACTGCTGTTTGTGTAACTGCATTGCCTTGTCTTACAATTGCTTCTGCATAATTAAGAAGAACTTCAGCATACCTGATTACAGGTGCATAATTGGTATTCGTGGTCACATCAGGGTATTTCCCTAAATAGTAATTTACATCTGATTTAACCATCATTAATTTTCTGGCATCGGTAGCATCCATCTGTGAATATGTAGACCCTGCAGAAATATTAAGAAAATATGATTCGTTTGATGGTGCAGCGAAATACCAGGGAAGACCATTCTGGCTTCCAGGTCCATCGGTTGATGTAAACGGCATTGATAAGATTGATTCCATAGAGGTATATGGATCAGCAAAGACCCCGGCATATGTAGCATTTAGAGCGTTTGCCACACCTGAAGGAGCTGAAAACGGAGCTGACGTTGAAACAATTTTTTGTGCTTCGGTTATGACGCTAGCCCAGTTTTGCATATGGAGATAGACCCTGGTTTTTAATGCAATTATAGTGTTCTTGTGCACCCTAGTCGTATTCAGAAGTGGGTCATCATAGTCAGAAATTGCAATTGCTTCTGCATCATTCAGATCTTTTAATATCTGCGTGTACACCTCAGCAACGGTGCTTCTTGCAAGATCGTTTTCACCTATAGATTTCATTCCCTTTAATCTCAGAGGCAACCCTGGATTGTTGCCAGCGCCAATATTATAAGGTGTTGCGTAAAGCTGTAGCAGATAAAAATAGCACACTGCCCTGAGCGTCAATGCCTCGCTCTTAAACTGGTTTTTTTCAGTCTCTGAAATAATGTTGTTCAATTTACCTCCTGTCCAGTACTGTTCGAGGTTATCATTGAATAAGTTTATTGTATTAATAGCCTGATAAACAGCGCCCCATAGGTTCTGAACCTCGTTGGTGGAACTTACCACGGAATGGTTCCAGGTTGCAAATGCAGTAACAAGGTTAGAGCTCTGAGGAATAAAATTCTCAGCTCTCACATCATTATAAACAAAATACCTGCCACCTAAAAAATTACCAACCTTCATTTTTGCATACATTCCGTTTACCTGGCTAATTACTCTATCCTTTGTATCAAAAACCAAGAGGTCAGAAACAGATGTTTTAGGAACGGGATCGAGATACTGTTTAGAGCATCCTACTGTCAACAATATTAAACCAAATATTATTGAAGTTTTAAATATATTTCTCATAGTAATTTCTTTATAAGATGATTAAAAATTAACATTTATCCCAAATGTGTAGGTTCGTGCCTGTGGAGCAGTATTTCTGTCAATACCCGGGGTAAGGTTACTTCCACCGTTTGTTGAAACTTCAGGATCCGATCCGGAATATTTGGTAAATACATATGCATTGAATACCTGAGCATATAATCTGATACTCTGGATATCCAATACTTTCGGAAGTTTCTTGAAGGTATAACCCAATGAGATATTCCTTACTTTAGCATAGTCTCCTTTTTCGATGTTTTCCGATATCGGGAATGAAGATCCGTTAGAAATATTATCATTGAATACAGGTTTGGCAATATGTGTAATATCACCAGGGTTTCTCCAGGCAGTTTTATAAACCTCAACTGAGTTATTCCACCATCTCTGGTCCCTTAGACCGGATTTTGTACCGCAATAGAGGTAAAAGTCCAATGCATAGGTCATGTTCAGAGAAAAGTCAAAGTTCTTATAAGTGAGGGTGTTATCGAGTCCGCCATATATCTTTGGCAGAGGTGAGGCCTGAACTTTTCCGTCTTTTGCGGTCGTAATAGCCGGAGCAACGGTTCCGTCATCTTTGTAATGCCACCTGTCGGTTGTCTCAAAACTAAACAATACCTCTCTTCCTGCTGCATTGACAAACACTCTTCTTCCTGTTTCCGGATCCACACCGTTAGTAGTAACAGTATAAATCATTCCGATCGGACTTCCCACCACGGTGGAACTTGTACGTTCAAGATCTCCGGTAATACCGACAATCTCTGTAACTCATTCTGCCAGTGCAGTTACCTTGTTTTGTAAGGAACTAATGTTGAATGTGGTAGTCCAGCTGAAGTCTGGTTTTGAAATGTTATAGCTGGTAATAGCAAGCTCTACTCCTTTGTTGTACATCGCTCCCACGTTGGCCGGAACTGTATTTCCGGGAATTCCTTTGGAAGGAGACTGGGGAACATTAAGGATAAGTCCGTTTACATTATTGTAGAAATAGCTCGCTTCAACCTGGAGTCTGTCTTTTAACATTCCGAAACTCAATCCTAAGTCATACTTATCGCTGGTCTCCCATTTCAGATCGGCGTTTCCAGCCTGGGAATAAGTAAGAGTGGGAGCCGCTCCGTAAACGCCTGAATTATAGAGGAAGAGTGAACTGAAGTCACCAACACCGCTCATATTACCAACGCGGCCATAACTTGCTTTAAAACGGATGTCTGAAAATAGCGAACCAATTGAAGAACCTGTAATAAATCCTTCATTTGAAGCATTCCACATGGCTGAAACACCTCCGAAGGTACCAAATTTGTTACCTGTTGACAAACCTGAGAATCCGTCGCGACGTACACTTCCCTCAAGATAGTATTTCTTATTGTAATTGAAACTCATTCTTCCAAAATAGGAGATGAAATAGTTTTCACCTTGTCCGCCACCGCCCATCAATGCGTTAACCCACGAACCCTGATAAGATTTAAAGAATGGGTCTGAGATATTTGATTTTTGGCCATCCCAGTAGTTATTAACCGAACGCTGTTCCTCAGCTCCGGCCAGTAAACCAAAATTAAATTTTTCAAGAAGTGAAAAATTATAGTTTGCTGTGTTGGTCCAGGTCCATCTGTCGTGACGGTTGAAATAGTTATATGCATCACCGTTATCCGAGTAACCATCGCCTGCTAAAGGACTGTAGAAGCTTGTTGACTCGCTTGACAGTTTGTCGATACCATATACGGTTTTAAGATCAAGTCCTTTGAAAGGTTGAATAGTAGCTGACAAAGTAGCAAGTAATCTATCTGTTTCGGCTGTGTTATAGTTCAGGGCAAAAAGAGCTACAGGATTATAGTATCCATAATTTGTAACAGGTTGCCCCATATTTCCGATTGCACCGCTTGCAAGATTAAATGTTCCGTCGTTTAAGTAAGGTGCAAGGTTTGGAGGGAGAACAAATGCAAGTCGTGCTGCACCACCGGTTGAAAATGAAGAACCTGTGTCTGGTGCTCTATTATATCCATTGGTATAAGCAATATTTGCACCTAAAGTAATAATCTTGTTCAATTTCTGTTCAATATTCAATCTCGCATTCTTCCTGGCGTAGCTATTGGTTTTTATCATACCATCCTGATTAGTATATCCAACTGAAAGGAAATAACTGGTACTTGCTGAGTTGCCGGAAATTGTAATTGCATGACTCTGTTGAAATCCTTTCCTGTACACATAATCAGACCACTTGGTATCAATTGGTTTTCCATTAGCATCAAGCGGGTCAGTAAACTGGGGAGCAGATGCACCTCTTAAGTTAACCCATGCCCTATTTTTATGCTCGATATATTGAGATACATTCATCATTTCGAAAAGATTATAAGCCTGAGTAAAACCGACATAACCATCATAGGTCACTTTTGTTTTTCCGCTTGTCCCGTGTTTTGTTGTAATAAGGATAACACCATTTGCAGCTCTTGAGCCATACAATGCAGTTGCAGAAGCATCCTTCAGGATATCCATTGATTGAATATCTGAAGGGTTGATGTCAGAAAGTGCGTTTGCATAAGCAGAGGATGAAGATACATCACCTGTAAATACCGGTACACCATCCACAACAATAAGAGGATAAGAGCTTGATGAAATTGAATTTATCCCTCTGATACGGATAACAGGTGGATTGTTTAAAACGCCGTTTGGAAGTGTTATAGATACCCCGGCAGCTTTCCCCTGCAACGCCTGGTCAAAACTCTGACCAGAAGCTGTCTTAAGGGCAGCAACTGGGACAGATGCTACAGATCCTGTAATATCACGCTTTTGTTGCGTTCCATAGGCAACAACAACTACTTCCTCTACATTGAACATGTCCTGTTCAAGAACAGCATCGATCCTGTTTTTACCAGCGATCGGTATTTCAAGAGTCCTGAAGCCAATAAAACTGTATGAAAGTGTCTGCGCACTGCCTGGAACAGAAAGTACATACTTTCCATCCGGGCCGGTTATAGCCCCAACTGTTGTTCCTTTCACACTAACATTTACACCAGGTACGGCAGATCCGTCTGTCTTATCTGTTACGGTCCCGGTGATTTGCACTGTTTGAGCCATAACAAGCGAACCTGTCATAAGCAACAGTAAAAAAAGCACTAAGATTTTTTTCATAGAAACTAGTTTAGATTTATAGGTAAATAATCGTATTGCTAATATATCTATTTATTTTAAATGATAATTGTCATCCTTAATTTTTTTTAACAATTTTTTATAAATATTTTTAATATATTATAATATCAAGGCTTTTGCGATTAAAATATTAAATTAAAACCACTTATTATCTATGAATTATTAACCTGAAATTTTACTATTAACCTTTTTTAATCGCAGTTTCTACAATTTTTAAGATCGTTTCTTCTTCCATTATGGCTTTTTTCTCAATCGCGTTACCTTTATTAATGATCTCTTTTGCAAAAACCTTATCATCCAATCCTGATGCATTAACTTTTACATTCAGAAAAGCGCCTCTGATGCATGACCGTAAAGCAAGTGCTCCCACTCCTGCATCAGTCACTGAATTCGGATTACCCTTTTCCACCATCTCTTTTATCAGTTCAAACCCCCTGTAGGCTGTCTCCATTACTTTAAATGGTACAAGGGTAGCATTCCTGGTTGCCTGCTGAATAGCTGCACTCAGAAGCCTTTTGTCATCTTCTGATTTTTTTGGCATAGCAAATGCCTCCATGATCTTATTGAAAGCCTCAGTATCTTCATCCACAAGATTTAAAAGATCGTTCTGGATTTTTTTCCCGGTTTCGGCCCAGTCTGAAAACTCCTTCCATCTTTCATCCCATCCCCGCTTATGACCCGAAAGATTTGCCACCATCGTACCAAGAGCGATACCAAGAGCTCCCATATAAGAAGAAACAGATCCTCCTCCCGGGGCAGGCGATTCTGAAGCCGTCTCATTCATGAATGCACTAAGACTCATTTCAATAAGCCTGTTTTTGTGTTTTTCTGTCATAACATATTCAATAATCTTCTCTTCAGGTTTAAAAACATGTACATCATTAAGTCCCATCGATCGAACAGCTATCTTAATCAGCTCATCATCAGATACTCCTGCCGACCGTTGCTGTTTTTCCAGAAAATATCGTCCTGCATCAAGCAATGATTTCAGCGGTATTAATCCGACGAGCTCCGAGCCAGTAACCCTTACTCCCCTTGCATCTGCCTTCCTGCAAACTTCATCGAAAGCAATATGAACAGGGGTGATCGATATATTTGTCAGATTCATTGAAATCTGGGCTATACCATACTCTTCAATATACCAGCCAATAGCTTTGACGCTTTTAAGTGTGCCAGGCACACATATATTCTCACCCTTCTCATTCTTTACATTTCTTCCTTTCTCCCTCACATCGAAAGCTATAGCATTTGCCCGTCTGACAGATGTTGAGTTCAGATTGACATTGAAGGCGACCAGAAAATCTCTTGCGCCAACGGCTGTGGCGCCCGATCTCTCATTAAAAAGAGCCGGACCGTAATCGGGTTTCCATGATGGATCAGAAAGTTTCTTTTTAAGTCCTTCATATTCTCCCGATCGGCAGTTTGCAAGGTTCCTTCGTTTTTCTTCAAATGCAGCATTTTCATAACAATAAACCGGTATCTTCAATTCAGTGCCGATCCTTTCGGCGACTTTTCGTGCAATGATTACAGTCTCTTCCATGGTGATTCCCGAAACAGGTACAAACGGACATACATCGGTGGCTCCCATACGTGGATGTTCACCGTGGTGCTTCGACATATCGATAACCTCTGAAGCTTTTTTTACAGCGAGGAATGCTGCTTTTGAAACTGCATCAGGGTCTCCTACAAATGTCACGACGGTTCTGTTCGTGTCTTTCCCGGGATCAACATCAAGCAATTTAACTCCTTCAACCGATTCAATAACATCGGTGATCTGTTTAATTACACCCATGTCTCTTCCTTCGCTGAAATTCGAAACACATTCAATTATCTTCTTCTCCATAGTTTAATATAAATATTTTGACCCTCTATGAACCTATATGTTTTCTATATGTAACTATTTAACGACGTTTCCTTTAAGTATTACAGTTTCAATCAGGTCACTGCCAAAAGCATACGGCATAAACTCATAAGAAGGTATCTCTTTAGTAATAAATACATTAGCCATCTTCCCTTTTGCTATAGATCCGTGTGTTTCTGATAATCCCATAGCATAAGCAGAATTTATGGTAACGGCATTTATTACCTCTTCGGGCATCATCTTCAGCCTTATGCACCCCAGCGACATTATCAGTTTCATATTGCCTGATGGTGAAGAGCCGGGATTATAATCAGATGCAAGTGCCACAGGAAGTCCGGCTTTGATCATTGTCCTGGCCGGAGGATCAGGCAGAGCAAGGAAAAAAGATGCTCCGGGAAGAAGTGTAGGCATTGTATCTGATCCAAGAAGCGCTTCAATCTCTTCATCACCAGTACATTCCAGATGATCAACTGAAAGTGCATTATATCTCACTCCAACCTGCACACCTCCTGAATAGTCAAGTTCATTGGCATGCAGTTTTGCCTGCAGGCCATGTTTTATTCCGGCCATCAGAATCCGCTCAGTATCTTCCACACTGAAGAAACCTTTGTCGCAAAATACATCTATATAATCAGCCAGTTCCTCTGAAGCAACAACCGGGATCATTTCATTAATTATGATATCAACATACTTTTCCCTTCTGTTTTTATATTCTTCAGGTATAGAATGCGCTCCCAGAAATGTTGCCTTCACTTGGAGCGGACAAGCCTTTTTAATTCTCCTGATAACTCTTAACATTTTAAGTTCATCATGCAGATTCAGACCATATCCGCTTTTTATTTCCACAGCTCCAGTTCCTGACCTTATGATCTCATTGATCCTGTCCATTGACTGACTAAACAACTCATCCTCTGATGTTTCATGAAGTTTTTTCGCGGAATTTAAGATCCCCCCTCCTCTTACTGCAATCTCCTCATAGGATAACCCCCTGATCTTATCGCTATATTCCTGTTCGCGGCTTCCGGCATATACTAAATGTGTATGCGAATCGCAGAAAGATGGAAACACAAACTTTCCTGATGCATCTATTACCCCGCCCTTGCTATCCTCCAACCTGAGATTTTCCGGTGAAAGATCCTTCATAGTGCCAAAATCTTTTATAATTTCATGTTCTATTAACAGATATGCATCCGGAATTGTACCGATCTTAGCCATCTCCTCTCCTGAAACCCGAAGTTTGGGATTACTTTCTGTCTGTACCAGATACTTTATGTTTTTAATGAGCAATCTCATAAGTATTTAGTCGTATAAATTATGGTCCAAGGTAGCAAATATTAAAAAAAGAGGCTCATATTTCCATTTTTCTTTATCTTTATTGCTGTCAACCAAAACTATAACCTATGAAAAAGACCCTGTCTGTTCTGCTTGTATCCCTTATAATATTTTCCGTATCGGCTCAGGAAAAGAAGGTAAAAACCGGATGGAAGTTCGGTGGCGCTTTGCCGGCAATCAGCTTTAACTCTGACCTCGGATTTCAATATGGAGCTCTTGCTGAATTTTTTAATTATGGAGATGGAAGTAAATATCCTGCTTATCTTGATCATATCTATGCTGAAGTATCGCGTTATACGAAAGGAAGTGGTATTTACAGGTTTATGTATGAATCGAATCATCTTATCCCCGGAGTAGAATCGACGAGTGACCTTAGTTATCTTCCTGATCAGGCAAACAGTTTTTATGGATTTAACGGTTACGAATCCGTTTTTAATAAAGAGTGGATGGATGATAAATTAGCTGATCCGTCATACAGAACCAGAATGTTCTATCGTTTTCAAAGGAACCAGTTCCGGTTTAAGAACGATTTCCAGGGAAAACTTTCAGGCGACCATATTAAATGGAGCGCCGGTTTTGCATTCCAGAATTTTAAAACGGGTTCTGTCAATATCGATAAACTTAACAAGGGGAAGGATGTTAAATTGCCATCTGTTACCAGCGAGCCAGGTCTTTATGAAAGATATCAGGCCCTCGGCATAATTCCAACCGACGAAGTTAATGGAGGTTGGATTAATACACTCAAAGCAGGACTTGTATGGGATAGTCGGGATAACAGACCCAACCCTATGAAAGGACTCTGGTCAGAGATAGGTATTGAGGTCGCACCAAAGTTCCTTGGGAATGAATGGGGATTTTCAAAACTTTATATCACGCATCGTCAGTATTTTACGTTAATAGAGAATGATCTTGCACTTGTTTACCGTTTAGGATATCAGACTACGTTATCAGGACATTCTCCTTTCTTTTATCAATCGCAGGTAATTACATCAAGGCTGACAGGCTATTCATCTGAAGGGTTGGGAGGCTACAATACCTTAAGGGGAGTCCTGTGGAACAGGGTAATGGGTGACGCCTTCTTTTTGGGTAATATTGAACTTCGCTGGAAACCAGTTTATTTTAAATTCTTAAAGCAGGACTGCTATCTGGGTATCAGCGGATTCTATGATTTCGGAAGGACCACAAAAAACATCAGTCTTCCTGCCGATCTTTCAACCAGATTCAGTACAGCATTTCCAACAGAATCATTTCCCAGTTACTTTAATCCCGGAAAAGAGAAGTTACATCAGAGTGCAGGTATAAGTATTATGCCGGTTATGAATCAGAATTTTGTTGTTGCCATTGACATCGGAAAAGCATTTGACAAGCAGGATGGAAATATCGGGTTCTCGATAGGATTAAATTATTTGTTCTAGGAAATTCATGAGAGATTGTTTGCAGAAAGGTATTTACTTTAAAATCCCTTCAGGAAGTACGCCAATGCAACTCCAAAGTAATTGCCTAATATATAACCGATGATTCCTCCGGTAATTCCGGTTACTATTACATCCTTGTTTTTAAGAGCATTTGCAACAAGAGGAACAAAAGGCGGGGAGAAAATAAAAGCTGTTGCTGTTATGAGGAAGTTGTCAGCATCAATGCGGAATATTTTTGCCAGGATAAGATGCAGGATCAATGATCCGAAATAGCACCATGTAATAAAAAGGATGAGGTTCAGCATACCGATGCCGAACATAGATTTCAGATCGGCCATCGATGCAACAGTGAGTGAGAAGATAAGTATCAGGTACATTCCGAGTTGAAATGTCTTTTCAATTCTGTTTAGCGGTTTAATAAGTGATGCCAGAATGGCAAGTGTTGTTATTGAAAGGATTACAACTACCATTTGGGGGAGCATTGGTAAAGCCAGACTTAAGCCCCCGGAAAGTGCAAAAATAATTACTGATATCCCAAGGGCTTTCAGAAGGGGTAACAGAGTCTTTTTATTCAGCATTCCGGAAAAATCATCAAGGTTTTCTGTCTCTTTTGCAATTTCACCGGCTTCCACTGAGATACCTTTTTCTTCTGAAAATTTCGGAAGAATAAATCTGAAGATACGTGGTGCTATTGTAATAAAGAATAATACCAGTCCGGCACCAACAATCATATCATAGGTACTGACAATGACAAAAAGGTTAGGATCAACATTCAGAGCCATTTTTATTGCCACGAAGTTGGGTGTTCCCCCGGTATATATTCCTTCGAACATTCCTGCAAGTTTCCAACTCTCGGGTATAGTATCCTTCCATATAAAAAAACCTGCCGTTACCATTACCAGTCCTGCAACAAGAGCCAGGGCAACAGAGATAAAACCTTTCCTGGCATATTTCAGCCAACGTTTAATATTCAGTGAAAAGAGTAAAAGAGGGAATGCCAGAGGAACAACAATTGTTGGTATCAGATCCTGAACAGATGCTATCTGGTTTACAAACTTATCTTCAACCGCGATAGTTCCATTACTTATAAGTTGTTCAATCTCAGCACCAGGAAGGGCTGCCCTCCCCTGAAGAGCCAGCTTATACTGATCGCTACCTTCAGGAAATATTCCCGAGCTGCCCAATATGAGTCCGAATAAATATGCGAAAACAATGGTTCCCAGCTTTTGAAGTATTGACCACTTTTTGCACAGATAAATTATCAGCAAAGGGAACGTCAGATAAAAAACTACAAGGAGTATCAGTTTAATCATAAAAACAATTTTATAGAACCAAATATAAAAAAAGCGACGTACCCGGATGGTAAATCGCCTGAAAAATAGGTGTTTATACTTATTTACTTTTCGTCACAGTCGCACTCTTCAAAGCTTTTCTGATATTGTTCAATAGCTTTGAGGCTCATACCCATGCTTGAGAATCCGCCATCGTGAAACAGGTTCTGCATAGTGACCTTACGGGTAAGATCGGAAAAGAGAACAACACAGTAATCGGCACACTCTTCAGCAGATGCATTTCCAAGAGGAGACATCCGTTCTGAAAAATCAACAAGAGACGCAAATCCATGAATACCGCTGCCGGCTGTTGTAAGTGTAGGAGACTGGGACACAGTATTGATCCTTACTTTCCTGTCGCGGCCATAGATATAACCAAAACTTCGCGCTATTGATTCAAGAAGAGCTTTTGCATCACCCATATCATTGTAACCGCTCAGAGTCCGTTGTGCGGCAACATACGAAAGTGCAATAACAGAACCCCATTCATTAATCGCGTCAAACTTATATGCAGTTTGCAGCATCCTGTGAAAACTGAGGGCGGAGATGTCGAAGGTTTTGAGCATATTCTCATAGTTGGTCTGCTCATAAGGGATATCCTTCCTGACATTTGGAGACATACCAATTGAATGGAGAATAAAATCAAATTTTCCTCCGAATATTTTCATACTTTCCGACAGAAGGTTTTCGATGTCTTCCATTTTTGTGGCATCTGCCGGAATAATTTTGCTGTCAGTAATTTTTGCAAGTTCACTAATTGTTCCCAACCTCATTGCAACAGGTGAGTTTGTGAGAACCAGTTTTGCTCCGTGCTGCCATGCCTTCAGAGCAACCTGCCATGCAATTGACTTATCATTCAGAGCTCCGAATATGATTCCTTTTTTACCTTTTAAAAGATTTCCTTTCATCGTAGATATAGCTTAACTTATTAATTAAGAGCCGATTGTAATAATTCCCGGGCATTCTTTATTGCAGTTTCCGTTATTTCGCTACCGCTTAACAGCCTGGCGACTTCAATAACCCGTTCATCCATCGATAACAATTTAACCCTTGTAATTGTTGAATCTCCGCTATCATCTTTATAAACATGGTAATGCCTTGTGCCTCGTGAAGCAACCTGTGGAAGATGAGTAATATTTACAACCTGCATATATTTCCCCATTCCTGAAAGAATTTGTCCAACCTTATCCGCTACCTCACCCGATACACCTGAATCGATCTCATCGAATATTATTGTGGGAAGATTATTATTTTTTGTCAGTAAAGATTTAAGACTGAGCATTACCCGGGAAAGTTCGCCGCCGGAAGCTGTTTTTGCAAGATTTTCCGGTGCAATTTGCTTATTTGCTGAAAATAAAAAGTCAGCATGATCCATTCCTGACGGAGTAAAATCCTTCAGCTGCGACAGGGTAATCCTGAATTTGGCATTAGGCATCCCAAGCTGTTTCAGTAATTCTGTGATTTTAATTTCAACGTCATATAAAACACCTTTTCTGTTGGCTGACATTTTTTCTGAGATGATCTTCAATGAACTTACCTCTTTTTCCAGAAGCTTTTCAAGTTCAAGAAATCTTTCATCGCTTGTAACAATGGAGTCAATCAGGTTACCGATCTCCTCTATTTTCGTTATCAGTTCATTGAGGTTTCCTACCCTGTGTTTCTGAATAAGTGAGTAGATATTGTCAAGCCGGTTATTAACCTGTATAAGGTGCTGCGGATCAGCTTCAATGGATGTTCCCAGCTTCTCAATCTCACCTGCAATATCATCCAGTTCAATATATGATGATTCGGATCGTGAAAGGAGATTGCCGACTTCAGGTAAAAATTCTTTGATCCTGCCAATATTAAGTTTGACATCTTTTAACATAGAAAGAATAGACATCTCATCAGAAGAAAGGAGGTTCATAGAGTTACTCAGGGCAAGCTTTATCTCTTCAGCATGTTCAAGCATTTCCTGTTCTTTTTCCAATTTCTCCTGTTCTCCGGGGACTAGTTTTGCTTCTTCAAGCTGATCGAGTTGAAACTTGTAATATTCCAGATCCGCTGAATTCCTGTCAGCCTTTTCTTTCAATTCACCGGACTCTTTTTTCAGTTTATGGTAATTACTATAAACAAGCTTGTAATCACTTATCAATGTGGCATTTCCGGCAAATGAATCTATTAAATTAAGCTGAAATGAATTATCATTCAGCATCAGGGTCTGATGTTGGGAATGAATATCGATAAGCTTGTCGCCAAGCTCCTTAAGCAAGCTTATTGTAACAGGAGTATCGTTTATAAATGCACGGGATTTGCCTGCAGGATTAATTTCCCTTCTGAGAATTGCAACAGGCTCATAATCAAGTTCATTTAAAGAAAAGAACTCCTTAAGATCATAATCTTCGATTCGAAATGTCCCTTCAACAATGCATTTTTCATTTTTATCAAGAAGTACTGAACTGTCGGCTCTTGTTCCCAATATAAGGGACAGAGCGCCCAGAAGAATCGATTTTCCGGCGCCTGTTTCACCGGTAATTATGGTAAGGCCCTTTTCAAGTTCAACGTCCAGTTCTTTAATAAGTGCATAGTTTTGTACGAACAGTTTTACAAGCATAACCTTTTTTTAAGGGATATTGGCTGAAGCAATTTTTTCATATTTTGCTTTGTTTGCAGGATCAATCTCGGTAAGTATCTGCACAACACGGCTTTTCTCTTCGGGGAATGCATCAGAGAAGATATTAATCAACTCATCAGATTTTGATTCCATTACAACCTGAACAAAGTACATAAAAGGATCCGGTTTTCTTCTGTAAACCTCCTGCATAAGTCTGAGACTTTCCACAATACTTGTTCTGGCTTCAGGTAATTTTGACTCCATCTTATCAAGGCCATTTATGTAATATCCATAAATGAAATTTCTTACTCCTTCATACTCTTTATCTATTATATTTTTTACCAGCCAGTACCGGTTTCTGTTCCTGGAAGCATCGTACGGTTTCCATCCCGGTTCAGGAGCATTTTGTGCATTGGTAACAATTTTCTCGGCCATCTGGAAAAACTCGCTTCCCCCTTCAGGTGAATATGAATCGTAATCGAATCCAAGTATTATATAGGTATAGTAAGCAAGGACAGATATAAGGTTTGACCGGTGTGTAGTCGGATCAAATTCGAGGGGTTGAAACTCAACATACCTGAACTGAAAGCTGTTATCAATAAAATTCAGTAATGTTGATTTATAAGTTGTGTTAAAAACCGGCCGGCTAAGTTGTACCTGAATAGTACCTCTGAACTCATCAGCCGACAACTGGTCAGTAAGGTTAATCAGAATATTACAGTCGATCCTCTCAGCATAACTGTAAACATGGTTAGTCCATACAGTGTTATTCATGAACTCATAAATATCACGCTGCATCGATTCAAAAACCTGGCGGTTAGAACCCTGGATCCTTTGTGCGGAGATCTGGACATTACAAATAAGTTCCTGGGAATTAACTATTGCAGGAATGAGTACCAGAATGGTCAGAATCCAATATTTCGAAAAACGCAGTGATTTCATTCTTTATTTAATCATTGAAACAATTTTGTTGAGAATATCCCTTGCTGCCTCACCTTTTGTTTTCAATTCAAATTTATCAATATTATTGTATTTGTCGATTATAGTAATCTTGTTTGTGTCGTGACCGAATCCGGCGCCCTCTTCTTTCAGAGAATTTAAGACGATGAAATCCAGATTTTTACGACTCAGTTTTCCGGCAGCATTTTTGATTTCATTGTTTGTCTCGAGAGCAAATCCGACGAGAATCTGTGTTGGTTTTTTCGATTTTCCAAGTGTTTCGGCAATATCTGCTGTAAGTTTCAGTCTTAAGAGAATACCATTTTTATCTTTCTTAATCTTTTCAGTCTCAGTCTTTTCAGGAGTGTAATCGGCGACGGCAGCCGATAATATTGCAATATCACAATCGGGAAACCGGGAGATACATTCAGAGGCCATTGAGTCAGCGGTAATTACGTTTATAGTTTTTACCCTTGGTTCTGATGGCTGAAATTGTACCGGTCCGAGCACAAGCTCCACATCAGCGCCATAATCAGCTGCTGCGTCGGCAATAGCGATTCCCATTTTTCCTGATGAATAGTTACTGATAAAGCGAACCGGATCAACAGGCTCCCGGGTTGGTCCTGCGTTAATCAGGATACGCTTACCCTTCAGAGGGTGATAGTTTTTTTTTTTGTAAAGAAGTTATTGATTTCCTTCAGGATTTCTTCAGGTTCGCTCATCCGTCCTTTACCTGTCAGTCCGCTGGCAAGTTCGCCGCTAGCCGGTTCAAGAACAGTGTTTCCGAAAGCTTTAAGCGTTTCAATATTAATTGTCACGGATGGATGTTTTAACATATCGACATCCATTGAGGGAGCCAGGAAAACAGGGCAACGTGCTGATAAATAAGTTGTAAGAAGAAGATTATCTGAAATACCGTTAGCCATTTTTCCTATTGAGTTGGCAGACGCAGGAGCAATAAGGAAGAGGTCGGCCCACATACCCAGATCAACATGACTGTTCCACTCGCCGTTTTCGGGATTAAAGAAATCAGTATAAACCGGATTTTTTGATAAGGTCGCCATGGTAAGAGTAGTAATGAACTCCTTTGCATGCGGTGTCATAACAACTTTCACTTCAGCACCCTCTTTAACAAGCAACCGGACGATAGTTGCAGTTTTATAAGCTGCAATACCTCCGGTTATACCGACAAGTATGTTTTTTCCTTTGAGCATTTGTTGGCTAAGTTTTACTTTTGCCTGGCTGCTTTATCAGGGTTTCTGTAAAATATTTTACCGTCCTCAAGTTCCTGTAATGCAATAAGAGTTGGCTTTGGAAGCCGTTCGTAGAATTTCGATATCTCAATTTGCTCTCGGTTTTCAAAAACCTCCTCCAGGTTATCGCTATACGAAGCAAATTCCTCAAGCTTTTTATTTAGTTCCTGCTTTATTTCAACAGATATCTGATTTGATCTTCGTGAAACAACGATAACTGTTTCATAGATATTACCTGTACCCTGAGTCATCAGGTCCAGATTACGTGTAACAGTTGTTACCGGTGCATTTGATTTTCTGTAATCCATATTGTATTATTGATTATTAACTTCGGTTTCGACAGTTCCTAATTTGAGGAACTTGCTGGTGGACTGAAAAATCCTTTTGACATCTTTTGAATAGGTGCTCTCAGGAAATTCTTCCATAAATGAATAGTAGTCATCAAGAGTTGCCTGATACCGCTCCTTCTGCCTGATGAACAAACTTTTTTCAGCATACAGAAACAGGGAATTTAGTTTAAGGAACATCATTTCCTCCCTGTATTTTGTATCGGAATATTCTTTCAGACTGTTATTTAGCGCAACAACGGCAGCTTTATACTGCCCCATATCATGATAAAGTTTCGCGCTCAGATAAGATTTTTCAACAAGCCTTTCTTCAAGCTCTTTAAGTAGTTTTTTAGCTTCCTCAACGTTTGAACTGGCCGGGAACTTGTTAAGAAAGATAGTGAATCCTTCAATTGCATTTCTTGTGTTATCCTGATCAAGTTCTGGCCGCGGAGCCAGGCTATAATCGCACATAGCTTTTAAAAAATAAGCCTCTTCAGAATGTTTCCCGTAAGGGTACTGTTCATTGAATGAATTAAAATTACTCCCAGCCATTATATAATCTTTCATCCCATAAAAACTTTTGGCATTCATCCATATAAGTTCTTCGGCTTCTTCAGTGGCCCTGAATCTCGGGATTATCTGTGTGAAAAGTTCTGTGGCTTTAACGTATTGAGAAGCTTCGTAATACTCTTTTGCTTTTGTTTTCTTCAGTTCATAATCCGTACTTTTAAGCAGTTTCTCATACTCGCCGCACGAACTCACCAACACTAAAATTATCAGGACTATATATATTCTGAACCTCATAAAAAAAATT
>Ga0209429_10000481_pt1 | contig 26564 bp, 29 predicted proteins | sample BarGraNGADG00212_3_FD_184493 | JGI IMG/M metagenome (GOLD analysis project Ga0209429, IMG submission 184493) | Arctic peat soil microbial communities from Barrow, Alaska - Barrow Graham LP Ref core NGADG0004-212 (SPAdes) (version 2) | ecosystem: Environmental > Terrestrial > Soil > Wetlands >...
AATACGCCAATACTGCCTGCATTTTCTCTTCATAGCTCTTCTCTGATTTTCTCGACATGAATTTGCTCCTCATCGTGTAGTCTCGATTTTTGTTTATTCGAGTGTCTACTCTGTGGGGAGCTTATCAGACGGGCATGTGTTTTACCTCGTTTCAGATGGAATAAGCGCAATGAAAAACAGCGCGTTGACCTGTCACTTCAGCAGCCTGAGCAGCTTTGGCACAAAGATGATGGCTCCGGCGATGGCGGCGAAGAGTGAACAGGCCAGCACAGCGCCGGCGGCTGTGTCTTTGGCCAGCTTGGCTTTAGGGTGGATCTCCTGGGTGACCAGGTCAATGGCGGCTTCCATGGCGGTGTTGAAGAGTTCAGCCGTGATCACCAGCGCGAAGAAGATGAACAAAACGCACCACTCCAGCGGTGTGCAGCCCAGCAGCAAGGCGAAGATCGTGACCAAAACCATGGCGCCAAAGTGGATGATCATGTTGCGCTCCGCCTTGAGGCCGCCGATGATGCCGTCCATGGCATGGGCCAGACTGTAGGCGAAGCGGTGGTGCGCAGTGCCTGGCAATAGGTCGGTCAGCGTTCTTTCCTCATGGAAGTAGGCGCTGACAAAGCTTGAGAAGATGATCAGGTAGGCAGCCCCGATGGCGTAGCCTGCCAGTATGTCGCTGAAGTAGTGGACGCCCAGGTAGACGCGGCTGAAGCCGATCAGGGCGATGAGCGCGCTTAGCATCATGGCCAGAGGACGCTTGTAGCGCGCGAGCCTCTCTGAGCGCCACAGCAGGTAGATGACAAAGCCATAGAAGCTCATCGCCGCCATGGCATGGCCGCTGGGGAAGCTGAAGCTGGTTTCGCGGACAAGCTGGGTCACTTCCGTGGGCCTGACGCGCATGAAGACGTCTTTCAGCCCCAGGTTGAGGAAGACCGAGATCGCCAAATTGGCGAGGATAGGCGTCCAGTACTTTTGCTCGCGCACCAGCAGGATAAGGATGAGGCTGAAAAGCACCAGCGCCAGAGGGCTGGCACAGAAGGTGAGCGCGATGAACACACTCGTCAATGGTGCTGTGCGCAGAGAAGCGATACCCAGGGAAATGCTGGCGTCCACCGGATGTACTATGCTGATGCCTAGCGAAAGCCCGGCAAATAAAGTGATGAGCAGCGTGGCTAGTATCCATTTTCCCTTTTGGCGCATACAGGCGCTCCTTTATCATGGTTCATACCACTCTCACTCATTAATGCTTTGATGCGGCGGATCTTTCCCGCCTTATCCTTGCCTCGCTCAATCGGCGTAGGCTGCGACTACGTCTCATTCCCTCGACTTCGATAAGTCGAAAAATCTCTCTTCGCATCGGTGCATTACTGATTTCGAATGGTATCATGCCATTATATCACGGGCGAGCAGGATTGCGATAACAGAAATCCATGTGTGCGTGCTATGGCAGGATGTAGTCAGTCCGGTCGCTGAACTAAGGCCTGGCCTGCGCTTAATCGGCATGAAGGGGCAACTGTGACGCGTTCCGATCATTTGTGGTCAGTTTATCAAACCAATTTTTGCATGTAGGGCTTGACAAACAAAACTTCCCGGATATACTTAGTGAGCCTAACTAATTAGACGGAGGCGTGTGGATGGATGATTTTTCAAGGGAACTCAATGATCTGCTGGTCAAAACCTTTTGGTCCATCCTCAAGGTGGAGGAGCAGACGCTCAAGGCGGACAGCAGCGTTAATCTATCCATCAACGAGCTGCATCTGATCGAATCGGTAGGCAAGGCAGACGCACGGGGCAAAACCATCAGCGATATTGCCGCGGACCTGGACATCGCCAGGCCCTCTGTGACCGTATCCATCAACAAATTGGTGGAGAAGGGCTATGTGCACAAGCACAAGGATGAGACGGACGGTCGGATGGTCTATGTGACGCTGACTGACGAAGGCAACAAGGTCAACCATGTGCACAACTATTTCCATCTGCAGATGGTGCGTGATATCTCCAAATCCTTAGAGGAATCCGAAAAGGACGTGCTGCTGCACGTCTTGACAAAGCTAAACGCCTTCTTTCAACACAAGGCGGACGCGGGGAAGCTGGCATGAGCTTCAGCGTAGCGGGGACGGGCAGCGCGCTGCCAAAACGCGCGGTCTCAAACGAGCAGTTGGGCAGTTTTCTGGATACCACTGATGCGTGGATATGCAGCCGTACAGGCATCGCGCAGCGGCATGTCATGGTGCAGGAGAGCCTGAAAGACCTGGCCATGCAGGCGGGCTTGGATGCCCTCGTGATGGCGGGCATTGAAGCCTCTCAGCTTGACCTCATCGTGTGCGCGACGACTGTTTCTGATCACCTGATCCCATCCCTGGGCTGTGAAGTCCAAAGTGCCATCGGGGCAGTCTGCCCTGCCTTTGACATCAATGCGGCATGTTCCGGCTTCCTGTATGCCCTGGATGTGGCCGCGGGCTGCTTCTGCCGTAAGCCCAACAGCAAGATACTGGTCATCGCGGCGGATGCCATGTCACGCCTGGTGGATTGGCGCCAGCGCAGCACCTGCGTGCTGTTTGGCGATGGCGCAGGGGCCGTTGTGCTGACAGGCGGAGACGATCTGCTCTCCATCCAGCTCAGTGCCACGGGGGACGACAAGACCATTGTCCTAAAAGGTCCCAAGGGCAACTCACCCTTCGCGGCGGCACAAGACGCCTATCCCTTTCTCAGCATGATCGGCAAGGAGGTCTATCGCTTCGCGGTTACCTCCAGCGTCCGCAATCTCAAAAAGGTCCTGGAACTGGCGGAGCTTCAGGAAGACGCTGTCGATCTGGTACTGCTGCATCAGGCCAACGCCCGCATCCTGGATGCCGTGGCAGCGCGCCTGAGCATCCCCAAAGACAGGTTTGTCTCCAATATCACCTGTTGCGGCAATACATCGTCCGCAAGCATCCCGATTTTACTTGACGAGCTCAACCGCCAAGGCAGACTGGACCCCGGCATGGTGCTGGCAATGTCTTCCTTTGGCGGCGGCCTGACGACCGGGGCCTGCATCCTCAGGTGGCACGGCGCCAGTCCGAAAGCGCGTTTGTAGAATATAAAACAAATGGAGGAAAATATGACAACTTTTGAAAAGGTACTTGGCATCGTGGCAGAACACAGGGATATGGACCTCAGCAAAGCGACCCCGGACACCACTTTCGCGGAGCTGGGCCTTGACTCACTTGACCTGGTGGAACTCATCATGGCTATGGAAGAAGCCTTTGGCACAACGATCGAACTGACCAACGACGTCAAGACACTGGGACAGGCAGCGGCCCTGGCCGACAAGGCGTAAGCGAACAGATGATAAAGACCAGACTCTGTGAGCTGCTTGACATTGAGTATCCTGTCCTGCAGGGCGGCATGGCCTGGGTCGCTGACGCGCAATTGGCCGCCGCTGTCAGCAACGCCGGCGGGCTAGGCATCATCTCTGCGATGAACGCGGATTCAGCCTGGCTCGTGCGGGAGATCGCCAAGCTGCGTGAGATGAGCAGTAAACCCTTTGGGGTCAACATCATGCTGATGAGCCCCTTTGCCGACGAAGTGGCGCAGGCCGTCATTGAGCAAAGGGTGCCCATCATCACCACAGGCGCCGGCAATCCGGCCAAGTACATGCCATCGTGGATCGCCGCAGGTATCAAGGTGATCCCTGTCGTCGCCTCGGTGGGCGTTGCCAGGTACGTTGCCAAGCGCGGAGCCACCGCTGTCATCGCCGAGGGCGGCGAGGCAGGCGGGCACATAGGCGATCTATCCACAATGGTTTTGACGCCCCAGGTGTGTGACGCCGTGGACATCCCTGTCATCGCGGCGGGCGGCATCGCCGACGGCCGGGGCGTGGCGGCGGTTTTCATGCTGGGTGCCTCCGGCGTGCAGATGGGCACCCGCTTCCTGGCCGCGACGGAGTGCAGCGTTCATCCCACCTACAAGCGCAAGGTCCTGGAGGCGCACGATATCGACACCATCGCCACCGGCCGCAGGCTGGGGCATCCGGTGCGTTCGCTCAAAACGACCTTCTCCATGGAATTTGCGCGCATGGAATACGATTCAACCCTTACCAATGAACAGGTAGAGGCCAAAGGCGCGGGCGCGCTGCGGCTGGCTGTTCAGGAGGGCGACGAGACCCTGGGCTGCTTCATGGCCGGGCAGTGCGCGGCCATGGTGAAAACCGAAATGCCGGTTGCTGACATCATCCAGGAGGTCTTCACGCAGGCTGAATCCATTCTCATCGGGGCGGGCCAATGGGTAAAGTAGCCTTTGTATTCTCCGGTCAGGGCAGCCAAGCGCCCGGGATGGGCAAGGCGTTGTGGGAGCATCTGCCGAGCGTGCGAGAGGTGTTTGACCGCCATGAGGTGATCAGGCCCGGCAACAGGGCGCAGTGCTTTGAAGGCGATGCGCAGACGCTGTCCCAGACCATCAACGCGCAGCCCTGTCTATACACACTGTCATTGGCCGAGGCAAACGCCCTGCGGGACGCGGGCGTCCGGCCCCGGATGATCGCGGGATTTTCATTGGGTGAGGTCAGCGCGCTCGGCTTCGCGGGCGTTTTTGAGGGTGATGACGGCTTCCGTTTCGTGTGCGAGCGCGCAGTCATCATGCATGAGGTTTCTCAGCGCCATCCCGGCGGCATGACTGCGGTTTTGAAGCTGTCAGCCAATGAGGTGGAAACACTCTGCGCTGATATCGGCGATCTCTATCCCGTCAACTACAATTGCCCGGGCCAGCTGGTGGTCGCGGGCAGCGCTGAGGCATTGGCCAAGTTAGGCAAAGCTGTCGCAACTCAAGGCGGCCGCGCGCTTCCCCTCAAGGTCAGCGGCGCTTTCCACTCGCCCCATATGGATGAGGCGGCACAGAGGCTTCAGGAAATCCTCAAGGGATACAGCCTGACGGTGCCGCGGCTGTCCGTCTACGCGAACCTGACCGCCAGGCCCTATCCCGCGGAGCTCCAGACCCTGCTGGCGGACCAAGTCAATCATCCAGTACTGTGGCAGCAGACAATTGAACACATGATACAAGACGGTGCCACCGACTTTATTGAAGTGGGGGCAGGCAGCACGCTGTGTGGCCTCATCGGCAAGATCGACAGCAGCGTCAATACCATGCACATAGAGAGCGCTGAGAGTTTTGAAGAAGCGATCAGACGATACGCAAAGGAGTCCGCATGATGCTGAAGGGTAAGAAGGCCCTGATCACGGGCGGTTCAAGGGGCATTGGGCGTGCCATCGCGCTGGCCATGGCCAGGCAGGGTGCGGATATCGCCCTGATCTACGCCGGCAACGAAGCGGCGGCCCAAGCCACCTGTGAGGCCGTTCAGGCCTTGGGCGGCAAGGCCTTCTCCTACCGCTGCGATGTGGCCAGCGAAGCGGCCGTGGCCCAGACCGTTCCCATGATCATCCATGATCTGGGTGGCCTTGACATTCTGGTCAACAATGCCGGCATCGTCAAGGATAGCCTTTTGCCCATGATGAAGGAAGCTGACTTCACCAGCGTCATCGACACTAATCTCCTGGGCACCTATCATATGATACGCTACACCAGCATGCACTTCATCAAGCAGCGCAATGGGAGGATCATCAACCTGTCCTCTGTCGTAGGCCTGTCCGGTAACGCCGGCCAGGCCAACTACGCGGCGGCCAAGGCGGGCATCATTGGGCTGACCAAATCCTGCGCCAAGGAGTTCGCCTCCCGCGGCATCACCTGCAACGCCATCGCGCCCGGCTTTATCAAGACCGAAATGACCGATGCCATCCCCGAAAATAAGATGCAGCTTGTCATAAACACGATCCCCCTGAAGCGCGTCGGACAGCCGGAGGATGTCGCCAACATGGCGGTGTTCCTGGCAAGCGAGTTGGCTTCCTATATCACAGGCGCGGTTTTTGCTGTCGATGGCGGGATGGGCATATGACGCAAATAAACACATCCCTGCGCGGCAGGGGGCCCTTGCGCATAGGTGAGTTGGAGGCGCCGCTGCCCATCGTGCAGGGCGGCATGGGCGTGGGTATCTCGATGGCTGGCCTGGCCTCCGCTGTTGCCAACGAAGGCGGCATCGGCGTGATCTCCGCCGCCTGCATTGGCCGCACACCCACTTACGAGGGCAAAGGGCTAAATGATGCCCAGGCGCTGCGCGAGGATATCTGCCGCGCCCGCCAATTGTCCAAAGGCATCATCGGCGTCAACATCATGGTGGCCCTGATGAACTTTGAGGAGCTATGCCGTGCCGCCTCTGACGAAGAGGTGGACATCATCTTCGCCGGCGCAGGGCTGCCCCTTGCGCTGCCCGCCTACGTGCGGCCAGGCAGCCGCACCAAGCTGGTGCCCATTGTGTCATCCGGCAAAGCAGCCGCGCTGCTCACCAGATGGTGGCATGAGAAATACGGCCGCGTACCTGACGCCTTTGTGGTGGAAGGGCCGATGGCCGGCGGGCATCTGGGATTCAAGGCGGAGAATATCTTCGATCCCGCCTTTGGTCTGGACAGGATCCTGCCTGAGGTGCTGGCGTTTACTGATCAGCTGCATCAAAGCGGCGGCCCGCAGATCCCTGTGATCGCTGGAGGTGGCATCTTTACGGGCGAAGATATCCGCAAGTACCTGGACCTGGGCGCGCAGGCTGTGCAGCTTGGGACCAGGTTCGTGACGACTGATGAATGCGCCGCGCCTGATGCTTTCAAGCAGGCCTATCTGGACGCAGCGCAGGATGATATTTTGATCATCAAGAGCCCGGTGGGCATGCCTGGCCGCGCGCTGAAGAATGATTTCATCCTGGCCATGGAAGCCGGGCAGACTTCGCCCGTACGCTGCCGCTACCACTGCATCATTACTTGCAAGCGCGACAAGAGCCCCTACTGCATCGCCGACGCGTTGCTGGCTTCCCTGGACGGCAACACGCAGGAGGGGTTGATCTTTGTGGGTGCCAATGCCTGGCGGCTGGACAAGGTTCAGTCGGTCAAGGCTTTGATCAAAGAGCTTGAAGACGAGTATGCCCAGGCGTGCAGCCATGAAAATGCGCCGCTTGAAAGGATGGAAAACTGATGAGAAAAGTAGTGGTCACGGGGCTGGGCGTTGTATCGCCTGTGGGCAACAATCTGGCGGATTTCTGGGGCAGCCTCACCGCTGGTAAGTGCGGCATCGGTTTCATCACGCGCTTCGATACGGCGGACTATAAGGTCAAGATCGCAGCCGAAGTGAAGGAATTCGACCCTTCCGGCGTCATGGATAAGGCGGATATCAGGCGATCAGACCTCTTCACCCGCTATGCCATGGTGGCAGCCGATGAAGCCATGCGCGGCAGCGGCCTTGACGGGATGGACAAGGATCGCCTGGGTGTCTACATCGGCTCGGGCATCGGCGGCATCGGGACCCTGGTGCAGGAGAGCAAGAAGCTGGACACCGAAGGCCCGCGCAGGGTCTCTCCTTTCCTGGTGCCCATGATGATAGCCAACATGGCAGCAGGACAGGTTGCGATGCGCTATGGTGCGCGCGGTCCCTGTTTGCCTGTCGTAACCGCCTGCGCCACCTCTTCGCATGCAATAGGTGAGGCCTACCGCGCCATCGCGCACGGTTACGCCGATGTCATCCTGGCAGGCGGCGCTGAAGCGCCTCTTGTCCCGCTTGCCATCGCGGGCTTCACCTCCAGCATGGCGCTTTCTCTGCGCAACGATCCCCTGGACAGTTCCATCCCCTTTGATAAGCGCCGGGATGGCTTCGTCATGGGTGAAGGCGCAGGCGTATTGGTGCTGGAAGAATATGAGCATGCCCTGGCACGCAAGGCGCATATCTACGCAGAAATCTGCGGTTATGGCAATACCTGCGATGCCTATCACATCACTTCGCCTCTGCCCGATGGCTCAAGCGCCGCAAACGCCATCCGCGGCGCCATGCAGGAAGCGGGCATTCAGGGCGGCGAGGGACTTTACATCAACGCGCATGGCACCAGCACACCCCTCAACGACAAGACCGAGACCTTGGCCATCAAGAAGGCTCTGGGTGAGGGAGCTGCCCGCCAGGCCATCATCAGCTCCACCAAATCCATGACCGGGCATATGCTGGGCGCCGCGGGCGCTGCCGAGGCCATCGTCTGCGTGATGGCGCTGAAGGACGGGATCGCCCCGCCTACCATTGGCTATCTGGAGCCTGATCCGGAGTGCGACCTGGATTACACCCCCAACCAGGCGCGCAAGGCCAACTTTACCGCGGCGCTTTCCATTTCGCTGGGCTTTGGGGGACACAACGCCTGCCTTGCCTTCCGCAGGGCGGACCAGGCATAATGCTCGCAGGCAGGAGAGGATCATATGAACATTGACGAGATCAGGCAGCTTGTCCAGATATTGACGGAGTCAGGCTTGAGCTGCATCGAAGTGACACAGGGCGATACCAAGATACGCCTGGAGCGTGAAGTCACCGTTCAGGCAGGCGCGGTCCATCTTGCGCCGGCGCCGGCCAGCGCGCCTGTATCTCAGATAGGACCCGAGGGTGAGCGCGTGGTCGACTTTAACCGGGTGCGGGAGATCAAGTCGCCCATGGTGGGTCTCTTTTATCCCGCCCCAGCGCCCGGCAAGCCGCCCTTTGTTCGCAAGGGCAGCAAGGTCAACAAGGGTGATGTGCTTTGCATCATTGAGGCGATGAAGATGATGAACGAGATCATCGCCGAGGAGGATGGCACGCTCATCGATATCTGTGCCCAGGAGGGCCAGCTGGTCGAGTTTTCACAGGTCCTTTTTAAGATTTTTTAGGAGGTTGCATATTGAACAGGGAAGAACTAAAGCAAATTTTGCCCCACCGGGAACCCATGCTTCTGATCGATGAAGCCACCCTTGTCAGCGATGAGCAATCGGTGGGCTCTGTCAGCATCCGAGGGGATGAATGGTTCATAGAGGGTCACTTTCCGGGGAATCCCGTTGTGCCAGGTGTCATTTTGTGTGAGATGATTGCCCAAACCTGTTGCATCACCGTGCTGAAGCGGGGTGACACGGCAATGCCTTACTTCACTGGTATGAACAAACTGCGCTTCCTGGGTGTGGTGCGGCCGGGGGATACCGTTCGCTTTGAATGCCAAATGACTGCCAGCCGACCACCCTTCTATTTTGCCAAGGCAAAGGGTTTTGTCGGGGAAACTGTGTGCGTTTCAGGGGAGTTTTCTTTCGCCGTGAAGGATCGTGAATAATATGTTGAGGTGGCATACTTGTTCTCGAAGGTTCTGATCGCCAGCCGGGGTGAGATCGCCGTGCGCGTCATCCGGGCGTGCAAGGAAATGGGCATCGCGACGGTTGCCGTCTTTTCGGAAGCTGACCGTGATACGCTGTGGGTTAACCTGGCAGATGAGAGCATCTGCATCGGGCCGCCCGCGGTCAGCGCCAGTTACCTCAACATGACGGCCATCCTTTCCGCTGCCATCAACACAGGCGTCCAGGCCATCCATCCAGGTTACGGCCTCTTGTCTGAAAATGCGCGCTTTGCCGCGCTCTGCGAGAAGTGCGGCCTGGTGTTTATCGGCCCCAGCTCCAAGCTCATCAGTAAGATGGGGGACAAGGATGAGGCCCGCAAGACTATGGCGTCCCTGGGGGTACCCATTATCCCGGGATCCGGCGTGATCAAGGATGCCTTTGAAGCGGGCATTGTAGCGCAGCAGATCGGCTATCCCTTGCTGGTCAAGGCGAAGGCGGGCGGCGGCGGGCGCGGCATCCGTTTGGTCAATGAGCCTGCGCAGCTCAATAAGGAGTTTCTCGCTGCCACCACGGAGGCCGAAGCCTACTTTGGCGACAGCGCCGTGTACCTTGAGCAGTACCTGAGCTCCGTCAACCATGTCGAGATGCAGATGCTGTGCGACGAACATGGCCGCGCCCTTTGCCTGGGTGAAAGGGAATGCTCCATCCAGCGCAAAAACCAGAAGATACTGGAAGAAAGCCCTTCTCTGGCCATCACGCAGGCAATGCGCGAGGAGATCTCAGCGCTGTGCATCAGAACCATGCAGGCTATCGGCTACACGGGCCTTGGTACGATGGAGTTTTTGTGCACGCGGGACGGCAAGTATTACTTTATGGAGATGAATACCCGCCTGCAGGTGGAGCATCCAGTTACCGAACTGGTGACAGGCATCGACCTGGTCAAGTGGCAGCTGCGTGTGGCGGCAGGCCAGCCGCTTACCTTCAGTCAGGAAGACATTAAGTCTACCGGCTGCGCCATCGAGTGTCGGCTCAATGCCGAGAACCCTACCCTGGCCTATCGCCCCAGCAGCGGCAAGATAACCCTCCTGCACATACCAGGCGGGCCTTGGGTGCGCTTTGATACAGCCATCTACCAGGATTACACTGTTCCGCCATACTACGATTCGCTGATCGCCAAGCTCATCGTTCACGCCTCGACCAGGGAAGAGGCCATCCGCAAGATGAAGGCCGCCCTGTGCGAGTTGGTCATCGAAGGTGTGGATCATAACGCGGACCTGCATCTGGAAATACTTGAGGATGAAACCTTTCTTTCAGGGGATTATCACACAGACTTCATGGAAGGGAGGGAATAAGCGATGCTCAAGCGAGAGCTGTTCAGAAAGCCGGGGAACGCCTTGGAAGCCACGGGGGCAACGCAGGGAAAACAAGCGCCCTCGGTGCCCGACGCGTTCTTCATTACCTGCAAGGGCTGCAAAGCGGCCGTGTTTTCCGGCGATCTGGAGGATAATCTGAACGTCTGCCCCCAGTGCGGCAAGCATTTGCCGCTGCCGGCTCGGGCACGCATTGCGCTCACAGTGGATCCAGGCAGCTTTGAGGAGATGGATGCAGACATGACTTCCAGCGACCTCATCGCCTTTCCGGATTACCCCCGCAAACTACGGGAGGCAATGAGTCAAAGCAATGAGAACGAGGCCGTCATCTGCGGCGCCGCGCGCATCGATGGCCTGCCCTGCCATGTCTTTGCCATGGAATCCCGCTTCATGATGGGCAGCATGGGCACCGTGGTGGGGGAGAAGATCACGCGCCTGTTTGAACAAGCTACGCGAAGTGGCTTTCCGGTCATTGGCTTCACTGTTTCAGGCGGGGCCAGGATGCAGGAAGGGATCCTCTCCCTGATGCAAATGGCCAAAATCAGCGGCGCAGTTCAGCGGCACAGCGCGGCCGGCAACCTTTATATCTCCGTCTTGTGCGACCCTACAGCAGGCGGCGTGACGGCCAGCTTTGCCATGGAAAGCGACATCGCCCTGGCGGAGCCAGGTGCACTGATTTGCTTCGCCGGTCCCCGGGTGATCGAGCAGACTATTCGGCAAAAATTGCCGGATGGCTTTCAGTCAGCAGAATTCTTGCTGGATAAGGGCTTCATCGACGCGGTGGTGCCCAGGCACGAGCAAAGGGACATGCTGCAGCGATTGCTCAAATTGCATCAAAGGAGGCCGCAGCATGCAGGCATTTGACCGGGTGATGGCCGCGCGGGCAAACGACCGGCCCGGCGCCAGCGCCTTCATCAGCCGGATATTCACTGATTATGTTGAGATGCATGGTGACCGCAGCTTTGGCGATGATCGGGCAATGGTAACGGGTGTCGCCCTGTTAAGGGACATCCCCGTGACCATTGTTGCCCTGGAGAAAGGGCAGGACACCAAAACCAGGCTGGCAACCAACTTTGGCAGCGCCCATCCGGAAGGTTACCGCAAGGCGCTGCGCCAGATGCAGCTGGCGCAGAAGTTTGGCCGCCCCGTCATCACCTTCATCGACACCTCGGGTGCTTACTGCGGTTTAGGCGCAGAGGAAAGGGGTCAGGGGGAGGCGATCGCGCGCAACCTGACCAGCTTGATGTGTCTGACGACTCCAGTCCTGGCCCTGCTGACGGGCGAGGGCGGCAGCGGCGGCGCCCTGGCGCTGGCGGTAGCCGATCAGGTCTGGATGCTGGAAAACGCCGTATACTCGGTCATCTCGCCTGAAGGCTGCGCCAGCATCCTGTGGAAGGATCCAAGCAAAACACAGGAAGCAGCGCAGCACCTGAAGCTGACAGCGCAGGATCTGCTGGCCCTGGGAGTGATCGAGCGTATCATAGATGAACAACGCGGTTTTAGTGCCATGACTGCGCAGCTGCAGGAAGACATGTATACACACATACTGTCCATGCTCACGCTGTCCCCTGAGGTGCTGCTGGAGAACCGTTATCAACGCTTTCGAAAGATCGGAGGGGCACAAAGATGATCAGGATCGTTACCGACGGGACTGCCTGCCTGTCCTATGGTGTGGCCACGCAAATTGGTGTGCGCGTCGTGCCTGTGACCTACTCTGTCGCGGGGCAGCTTTATCATGAGAGTTATCTGGATAACAGCGGCGACGCTGAGCGCCTGATCGCGGACAATCCCGGCAAATGCCTCACATCACATCCCCCGGTGACCACATTTGCGGATGTTTTCCGCAACCTGACAAAGAATGGCGATGAGGTGCTTTGCCTGGTGATTTCCTCACGCCTGAGCGGTACCTTCAGCTCCGCCACGATCGCTTCCAGGGACGTGGAATCTGCCAAAGTAGCTGTGGTGGACAGTTTGACCACCGCTGGGGGCTTAACCCTGCTGCTTAAGTATGCCAGGGTACTTATAGATCAGGGCCTGGCGCTTGATGATGTGGTCAGGGGCGTGGAAGCCAAGCGCGGTGATATTGGCCTCGCCTTCTCAGTCAATGACATGACCAGCCTGCGCAAGAGCGGGCGCCTGGGCTATGTGCGCCAATCGGTTGGCAACGTACTCAATGTGCGCCCGATCCTCACCTTGGCGGAAGGGGCGGTCATGGCCCAGGGCGTAAGCCGCGGAGACACGCAGACAATCAAGGCACTGATGGATCACATTCCAGCGGGGGCGAAGGACATCCTGGTGCACCACCTGGGGGATAAGTACGATCCAGTGGTTGTAATACACCTCCTGCGTGAGCATTTCCCCGGCGCGCAGGTTGAAGCGCGGCCCTTGGGCTCCACACTTCGCATCCACCTTGGGGCTGGCTTCATCGTCATCGCCTGGATGACAGAATAGGGTAATAAGCAAAAGGCGCCATCGAATCGCTGCGATGGCGCCTTTCTTGCTGGCTTTTCAGCCATGAAGGTATTTGACTTCTGCTTCCCTGATCATTTTCTCGCACAGGTCTGTCTGCTTGGCATCCTCAGCAAAGAGCGGCGCCAGCGGCAGGCGGACCGATCCGCAGTTGATACCCTTGCGGCGCAAAAGCTCTTTGATGACAGCGTATATATTGCCCTTGCAGGCTATGAAGGCATAGATGATGCGGCAGATATCATTTTGCACTGCCTGCGCTTTCTCCACCTCACCGGCCTCCAGCAGCGCGTTGGCTTTGAGGTAGAGCTTTGGCATGGCGGCGTAGGTGCCGCCGATGCCGCCATCAGCGCCCATCATGCGCCCGGCGATGAACTGCTCATCGGGTCCGTTGAACACAGTGACGCGTCCGCCGCCCGCGTCCTTGAACATTTGGATATCCTGCACAGGCATGGAGGAGTTCTTGACCCCCTTTACGCGCGGGTTATTGAGCATCTCAAGGTACAGCGGCATTGTCAGCGCCACACCCGCCAGCTGGGGAATATTGTAGATGATGAAGTCGGTTTTCGGAGCCGCTGCCGACATGTCATTCCAATACTTGGCAATGGCATGCTCAGGCAGGTGGAAGTAGATGGGGGGAATGGCGGCGATGGCATCCACTTTCAGGCTTTCCGCGTGGCGCGCCAGCTCCATGGAGTCCCTGGTAGTGTTGCAGGCCACATGGGCGATGACGGTCATCTTGCCGCCGACTGCTGTCATCACGTTCTCAAGCACCAGCTTGCGCTCAGCCACACTCAAATAGATGCATTCGCCTGAGCTGCCATTGACATAGAGGCCCTGCACGCCCTGCGCCAGCAGGTGGCGCGCTAACGCCTGGGTGCGGCTGGGCGATATCTCGCCTACATCGTCATAACAGGCGTAGAACGCCGGGATGATGCCTGTGTACTTGGGGTCCGACGGATATGAAAGACTCATGATAGGTAATCCTCCTTACAAAGATAAAATGATCTTCATGAATCCGTGATCAGCTGTAGTATAGAAAGTTTGTAATACAAAGTCAATATTCTCATTGTGACTGCGAAGAAATTCTTTTCAACAGTACAATCATCGCATCTGAAACCATAGGAATATATGAAAGGGTGTGGAATCAATGATGGCAGCGAAGTTGCTATTAAGGACTATTCTCTCAGCACTCTCTTGACATCAAGGCATCTTGGGTGTTAAATGAGGGACAAAGATGGAAGGGAAGCAACAGCATGAACAGCGTGCCAGGGGAGAAGCGCTATGCTCAGGCATTCCGAGAAATACGCGCCTTTATCATCCACAACAATCTGCAGCCGGGCGATAAGCTGCCCACCGAACAGGCGCTGTGCGAGCGTCTGGGCGTCAGCCGCAATGTGCTCAGGGAAGCGATAAAATCCATGGAGCTAATGGATATGGTGGTGGCTCAGGCAGGGCGCGGGACCACCCTCAAGCCATTTAACCTTGACTTTGTGCTTCAAAACGTCATTTTTGCCTCTGTTGGCGAAGAGGACACCACTGTGGCCGAAATGCTGGACATACGCAAACGCCTGGAACTGGGCTTCATGAAGCAGGCTTATCAGAGCCTAACGGAGGAGGACATCCGCCTCATCCGCCAGATACTGGCGCACATCAGGCAGGAGTGGGAACAGCATCGCTTTTTCCATGCAGATGACCGTAAATTTCACATGACCATTTTCCGGCGCATCGGCAACCGCACACTGCTGTCCATGATGGAGGCCATTTGGGATGTGGACGCCAATTTCAAAACGGAGCAGAAGTTTAAGCACCTTGACGAGGCCATCATCAAGCATGAGAACATCGTCAGGGCTTTGGAAGCGCGCAACCAGGAGGCGTTTGAAGCGGCGATGATGGCGCACTTTGCCAGCGGGAAATACTCCAAGGTGAATGATTTTTCAGAGTATTGACGGGGAGGATGAACCCATGCAGGAGGGTTTGTAGTAGGTACAGCTTTGGGTGAAGGAAGAACTGCAGCGGAGCATCAGCTTTTGGCTGGACCATGGCTTGGGCCATGAATAATGGCGAATTCTTCAGCGAGTTTACGGCAGGCCGCGTGGTGAACCCGGGGCATGACAGTGAGTGCAGCTGGTTTTTGATGGAAGAGGCCTTGCGCCTCAAGGATGAGAACCTTCATAAGGAAGCGCGCGGCATGTTCATCGATGCTATCGAAGCGGGATGGGACAGGGAGTTTGGCAGCCTGCTCTACTTTATCGATTGGCTGGGTAAGCCGCCGGAGGCCTATGAGCACGACATGAAGCTCTGGTGGCCGCACAATGAGGTGATGATCGCTTCCCTGATAGTCTATCGAAATACGGGCGAGCAGCAGTACCTGGACTGGTTCACGAAGACCCTCACCTACTGCAAGACCTACTTCAGTGACCCTGAATACGGAGAGTGGTATGGTTACCTTCGCCGTGATGGCCAGCCCACCCAGCCTCCCTGCAAGGGCAGCACCTTTAAAGGCCCCTTTCACCTGCCGCGCATGCTCCTGATGGTCGATAAAATTCTCGATGAAATACGGGCAAAGCGGAGCTATATATTCAAAGAGCCGGGTGTTTGCCCGGTTCTCTTGATGATGAGGTTACTTTATTCCTTGCGCCAGTCCGCCACAGATTTATCATGGCTGCTGATCCACAGTTTGTCGCCAAGCTGCCAATCAGGCAGCGGGATGTTGGTATCCCAGTAGAACAGCCTGTCATCCTTGGGATCGTTAATATCTCCCACGTTAAGCATCAGCGGCACATAGCGGACTTTGTCGCGCATCACAGTGTCCTGGTCAAAGCCCTTAAAGATGCCGCTCATTTCGCGCTTGCGGCCGATAAGCAACCCGCGCAGGAACTTGCGGTAGGCAGCCACAGGTGCGATGGAGATCCCCGCGGCGAAGATGGCAATCCAGCCCATCAGGACGGAGACGGCAGTGGTCAACACCTGGTGGCGGATGATGAGGGTGTAAATAAGCGCAGCCATCAGCGGCAGCTGCGGCAGGGTCCACAGCCCGATGCGCCGCCTGAGTTGGGCGCTGATTTCCTCGAGATCGCTTTGCGTGTACATGCTTGCCTCCGATTGTCCCATATCATACAGCATCAGGCACCGCCTTGTCCAACGATTGACAAACACCGCCAAAGAAGGCATAATCATTGGAGTCCCGCTTATTGGTGGTACGGGCGGGGGCCATTTGAGCGCTCCCGCAGGAAAGAGGAGTCTATTGGCCCTGTCAGAATCATTTAAAGCCCTGGATGTATCCCAAGAAGTACTCAAAGCCCTGGAGGGGATGGCCATCAAGACCCCAACTTCCATTCAAAAAGAGTGTATACCAGTTATGATGGCCGGGCGCGATATCATCGCTATCGCCCCCACCGGCACCGGCAAGACGATCGCCTTTGGCATTCCGATGCTGGAGTACATAAGCTTGACAGAGCAGCGTGTGCAGGAAGTGGTCCTGGCCCCAACCCGCGAGCTGGCCATGCAGATCTCGGCCGAGCTCGAGTCGCTGTCCCACTTCATCCCCCAGATACGTATAGCGGCACTTTACGGCGGACAGCCCATCATAAAGCAGCTCACACAACTCAAGCGCAGGCCCCAGATCGTGGTAGGTACCCCCGGGCGTTTGCTTGACTTGATCCAGCGTGGCATGGTGCAGTTGGATCAGGTGCACACTATGGTGATCGACGAGGCTGATGAGATGCTCAAGATGGGTTTCGTCAAGGACGTGACCAAGCTTATCGAATCTGTGCCTCCGGCGCGCCAGCTTGTTATGTTCTCTGCCACCACCAATCAGGATGTGCAGACGATCTCCTGGAAGTTTCAGCAGGATCCTGTTGAGATCCATGTCGAGGCCAAGGAGGAGGACAAGCCCAAGATCACACAGTACACCATCGTAGTACCCCGCGAAAGCAAGATGGAGCGGCTGGCCTACGTGCTTGACTCTGACGAATACAAGCGCATCATGATATTCACCAACACCAAGCACATGGCTCAGCGCCTGTCAGACAAACTCAAGAAGCAGGGTTACCTCTCTGAGGCCCTGCATGGCGATATCCCCCAGAACCAGCGCACAGCCATCATGGCCAACTACAAGCGGGGCAAGTTCCCCATTCTGGTTTGCACTGATGTAGCCGCCCGCGGCATTGATGTCTTTGATGTGGAGGCCGTCATCAACTACGACCTGCCCAATGAGAATGAGTACTACACCCACCGCATCGGCCGCACCGGCCGCGCGCGCAAGCACGGCGTCAGTTTCACCATGATGACCTATCAGGAGAGCGTGCGCATGAATGAGATCCTCAAGTACATCAAATCAACGCCCACGCCGCTGCATTTCGATGTGGACGGTATTTTGCGCACCGAGGACGAGGAACCGTTCTTCGAAAAGATCTAAGGTCTGAAAAGAGCTATCGTGCTGAGGTGACAGCTCTTTTTTATTGATACCAATCGAGAGAAGTAATGCGCCGATGCGAAGAGGGATTTTTCGTCTTATCAAAGTCGAGAGAAGGAGGCGTAGTCGCAGTTTACGCTGACTGAGGGAGACAATGATAAGGCGGAAAAGATCCGCCGCATCAAAGCATTAATGATTGAGATTGGTATGAATCCCTAATTGACTGCCTCTTCAAATGCCGCGATGAAGTCAGGCGCGCTCCAGGTGCCGCAGGCGATCAGGCTGTTACCTTTGACTGCCATCTGCAGCACGATGCCATTGGCATATTGGATCAGCAGAGCCTGGTCGGTCGTGCGCGTGGCAGGGCTTTGGTAGGACGCCGTGGAGAACAGTGTGTTCATGAGTTCCCGCACCTGGTCTTGATCAGTCACGATGCCTACACCTGAGAACTGCAGGCCTGTCACCTGGCCTGAGAGTGTGTCACGCAGCCCTTCCTGGCCGACAAGCGCCGCACCGCTAAAGGAGACGCGTTGAAAGACGCGCAGCTTACCTTCCACCTGGGCCGCGATCGCTGCGCCCTCCATGCCGCTGAGGTTGTGAACAGCGCTACCTGAAGGCGCCACGTTGCTGATGATGGTACTTGACTGGTCAAGGGCAGGTTCCCCTGTATAGACCGAAACGTCGCCCAGACTTGTCCCCAGCATGCTTTGGTCGATTTCCGTGGGTTTTTGCAGCAGGCGGTAGTACTTGCCCTCCGCCCTGATCAACGGGAAGTTGGCGCCCGAGTTGCTGGCCCAAACGCCCACATATCCGGGTGTTGATCCGGAGGTATTCAGCGTGATGCTGCCGCGGGGAACATCCAGCGCCCTTGTGCGGGTCCCCTCTGGCAGGCTGCCTGCCGCCAGGGTGTTGATGCGGGGCACGTCTTGGGATAGATTGATAACGGCGTGGATACCCGCAGCGCCAAGGCCAAGGACAAATATCACCGAACAGGCGAATGCCAAGGCGCGTACGGGCAGGCCGCGGCGCTTGTGAACAAGGCGAGGCTGCAGGATCCGCTGACGCAGCGATTCATCCGCCCGCAGGCCGCCCAAGCATTCCTGCGTGATTTGCGGAAGCTTTTCCAAACTACTCAAGCGCTTCACCCTCCTCCAATAATCCCTTCAACTTTCTTCGTCCTCTGGACATGCGGCTGGAAATAGTTCCCGGCGGCGTCTGCAATATCTTTGCCATCTCCTCGATGCTGTATCCTTGGTAATAGTGCAGGAGGAAAACCTCTTTGATCTCAGGGGGCAGCGAATGGATGGCCTGCATCAGAGCTTCCTTTTCCATCCTGTTGTCCAGCTCATCTGAAACTGGCACCAACTCAAGCGATTTGGAGCCCAAGATGACCCGCTTCGCCCAAGCGCTGCGCCACATATCCCGGCAGATATTAAGGGCAACCTTCAACAGCCAGCTCTTTTCACTGCCCGCTTTCAGGACAGGCTGGCTTTCCATCAAGCGGATGAAAACATCCTGGGTGACATCCTCGGCCTTGTTCTTATCGCCCAGATAAAAGTAGCTCACGCGCAGGACATCATCGGCATAGGCGCTGTACAGCGTTTCGACAACGGAGGAGTAGTCATCCCCTGGCATGCCTTCCTCCTTCTGCGCACACGCTTCATCTATAAAACGAATCAAGCAAGTTGATTCATGCACGATTGAAGAATTCTCATCCAAGCGTTTTTTGTGCTGCTGCCATTATATCGGCCGGTACTTTGTGCGTCAAGCGATGGACTTGTGATATAATGGGTGCAAAGTATAATTGATACGAGAGGTAAGGAAAATGACAAATTCAAGAAAGCATGTGGGTATCCTCAGGTCGCTGGGCGCGCTGATCCTGGCCGCACTGTTGAGCGTAGCCATGCTCTATGGCCTTCATGCGATTTATCAGGCCAACTTCAACTCAAGCGCTTTGACCATGCCCTACTATCTGCTCTTTGCCATTTCCACTTTTGTGTTGTTCCTACTGCTGCTATTGCCTGCCAACCGGCCGGCCAAGGGCTTCAAGACCTTTGTCAGATGGTTTTTGATCATCGTGCTGGGTCTGAGCATTTGGGCCGCAGGCGCCGTGTGGAACCTGCAAAATGAAAGGCTGTTCCTTCCCGGCCAATATCAGGCCGCGGATGCTGAACTGGTGAAAGCACTGCCCAACACCGAACATGTGATCGTGCAGGGCAAAGGCGGCCTCAGTTACGACGGGTGGCTGTGGAAGAACGCGCCACAGGGGAAGGCGGGCCTGATCATCTACTTTGGCGGCAATGGGGAATTTGCGGCGCGCATCGTCCACGGCTTCGCCACCAACGCGGCTTTTGCGCAGGCGCTCGCCGGCTTCAATGTACTGTCAGTTGACTATCCGGGCTATGGCCTCAGCCAGGGCGAGGTGGGGGAAGAAGGTATCCATCAGATGGCTCTTGCTGCCTGGGATTATGCGCAAAGCAGAGCGGATGTCGATACCGCCCGTATCGTGTTGGCGGGCTGGAGTCTGGGCACCGGCGCAGCATCGCGCCTGGCAGATGAGAAGGAGCCCGCGGGGTTGATCCTGATGGCGCCCTTCTACAGCGGCGCGGAGTTGCTCAATGATTACGTGGGCATGCGCGTTTTTGATGGCTGGTTTTCAAGGCTCGTTCGCAACAAATTCCAAAGCAATGTTTATGCCCCCACAACAGAGGCGGAGACGCTCATCATCGCGGCCAAGGATGATGCGATGATCGCGCCCGCGCAGGCGGAGAAGCTGGCAGCCCTGTATCCCCGTCATACCTACATCCTGGCAGCAGGCGGACATGACGCTGCCAAATACAGCCCGGAGTCTGTGGCCGCTATCTACAGTTTCCTGCAAGGGATACTGACCAAGTAAGTGAGAATTTATGGCGCCAGGTGAATGTCGCAGATGTCCCTGATCGCATAGGCTTCAAAATAGTTGTTCTCAAGAGGTATCCACTCATTAAAGAAGCGCGCTGCACTGGCTGCCGTGTTTCGGCGCACGATGCGGCTTGCCTGTTCATCCGCGTCAATATCCAAAAAGATCTTCAGGTCATAATGGGCCTGCAGGCAGGGATGCAGACAGTAGGAGCCCTCGATGATACTTAGCCTGGCAGGCTTGGCAGCGCGATCTTCGAAGCTCCGCGATTTGCAGCTGTAGGCCTGGTAGGCGAAGGGCTGGCCGCTTTTGAGCGGCAGCAGCACTTCCCGCAAAAAGCGCTCATGATCTACATTGTTGCCCGGCACAAGCAGCCTCTCCGGTGTGCGCTGCTCAGGCAACAAGAAGAAATCGTCCATGTGGTAGACAAGGGCGTCTTCATAATGCGCCTTGAGCTTTTCTGCCAGGGTGGATTTGCCGCCTGCGCAGGGGCCGTCAATGGCAATAATCGCTGGCTTGATCTCAAGCAGGGCATCGATTGTCTGCAGCAGCTGGTTCATTTAACGCTCCTCACGGAAATAGTTGATGCCGCAGCTGGCCGGCTGCTGATTTTCGCGCTTCATGCGAATGGAGGAAAAGACCAGGACCAGGCAGGTGACGATAAAGGGCAGCATAGAGAAGATGGCGCCGGGGATATCGATCACGTCCTTGGGGATATACAGGCGCAGCACGCTGAGCGCGCCAAAGACCAGTGCGCCAAAGATGGCTTTCGTGGGACTCCAGCTGGAGAAAATGACCAGCGCAAGCGCTATCCAGCCCTGCCCGCCGATGATGTGGGGCTGCCAATTGCCCACCGCGGTCACCAGGGATACATATACGCCGCCCAGCCCGCACATGCCGCCGCCGATAAGGATATGTATGTACTTGTATCGGCTGACATTGACTCCCATGGCGTCCGCTGCCGCCGGATTCTCGCCTATGGCGCGCAGGTTGAGGCCAAGCCTGGTTCTCTTTAAATAAATGCCCATCAGGATAGCCAGCGCGGTCACCAGATAGCTCAGGATGGAGTGGCTGAAAAGCAATTTGCCGATTACAGGGATATCGGACAGCGCACCCATTTCAAGGGGCAGCAGCGCCGCCTTGACTTTATCCGAGATGAACACAGTGCCGGCGGGATAGCTTTCCTTCAGCGTCTCGCCGATGAAGTTGGCGATGCCTGTGCCAAAAATGGTCAGGGTCAGGCCGGTAACGTTTTGGTTGGCCTTGAGGGTAACGGTAATGAAGGCATAGATGGCAGCGCCCGCCATGCCGGCAAGCACGGCAAAAAGCAGCGCCATAACGGCTGAGTCAAAAACGAAGCCGCCCAGGAAGCCGATGATGGCGCCCAGGTACATCATGCCTTCCACGCCCAGGTTGATGTTGCCGGATTTTTCGATGAGTATTTCGCCCAGCGTACCATACAGCAGCGGTACGCTGGCCAGGATGGCGGCGTAGAGGAAGGCAAGCAGCTGATCCAGATTGCTCATGCTGCCACCGCCTTTCTTTGCGCGATGCGGTACTGGATAAAGAACTCGCTTCCCAGGACAAAGAACAGGATGATGCCTTGCAGGATATCAGACATCGAGGAAGGAATGCGAAACTCCGTCTGCATCATGCTGCATCCCTTCTCCAGCACGCTGAAGAGGAAGGAAACGACCAAGATCCCCACCGGGGACAGCCGCGCCAGCCAGGCCACAGAGATCGCTGTAAAGCCGCGCCCGTTTGCGACTGCATCGGTCAGTTGTCTGTCGGGGCCGGCAACCTGCAGCATGCCCACCAGGCCGCACAGCCCGGCGCTCATGAACATTGTGCGCATGACGATCTTCTTGACGGGCATGCCCGCGTATCGCGCCGTCTTCTCATTTTCGCCAACGACAGTCAGCTCATAGCCCTGCTTGGTGTGGCGTAAATAAATGAAGAGGATGACCACCATGAACAGCATGATGATCCAGCCGATGTGGATGTTGCCAATGCCGGGAAACATGACTTCGGGCAGCCTTGCCTGCCTGGGGAAGCGGGGTGTCGCGGCGAAACCGCCTTCAGGGTTGCGCCAGGGTCCCTCGCGCAGGAAGGTGATTACATAGATCACTATGTAGTTTAGCATCAAGGTAAAGAGGGTTTCATTGGTGCCAAAGCGCGTCTTGAAATAAGCGGGGATCAGGCCCCACAGGCCGCCTGCGATGATGGCCGCCACGGCCATCACAGGCAGAAGCAGGTAACTGGGCAGATAATTGTGAAAATAGGCAAAATAACTGGCTGCGATTGCCCCCGCGCAGATCTGGCCTTCGCCGCCGATATTCCAAAAGCGCATCTTGAAGGCCAGCGCCACGCCCAGGGTCGTCAAACACAGGGGGATCATCAGCTTGATGGTCTCCTTTTGCATGCCCGATGAGCCCAGCGCGCCTTTGAGCATGCTGCCATACACGCTTAGCGGGGCATAGCCCAGACACACCAGGAAGATGCCGCCCGTAATAAGCGCGCCCAACACGGCCAGCAACCGGAAAGCCCAGGTCTTGACAGGTTTCATCTCTCCCCGTTGCACGACATGGAAGCGTGAAAGGGAGGCGGGCTTATGCATAGCTATCCTCCTTGTCAGTCTGCATGCCGGTCATCTTCATGCCAAGCAGGGCCTTGGTAGCAAACTTCGTCGATACGATGGCAGAGACCTTGCCGCCTGACAAGACCAAAATGCGGTCGCACAGCGCCAGCAGTACATCCAGATCCTCCCCAATAAACAGGATGCCCACGCCCTTAAGCTTCTGCTCGTTGAGCATATCATAGATGGTCATGCTGGCGCCGATGTCCAGCCCGCGCACGGGATAGGCCGTGATCAGCACACGTGGGGAGAGGTTGATCTCCCGACCCAACAGAACCTTTTGCACATTGCCGCCTGAGAGCTTGCGCACAGGGATGGACAGGTTGGGTGTAGCGATGTCCAGACGCCTGATCATCTCATCAGCTTCCCGCCTGGCGTCACGGCGTTTGAGCAAGGCGCCTTTCTGGTCTCTATAGGTCTTTAGCAGAAGGTTGTCGGGGATATTCATACTGCCCACCAGTCCCATGCCCAGGCGATCTTCCGGGATGAAGGCCATGGACACCCCGCGCCTGATGATCTCCCGCGGGGAGAGACCATCGATGCGTTTGCCGTCCATCAAGATGCTGCCGCCTGTTATCTCCTGCAGCCCCGCGATCGCCTCACACAGCGCCTTTTGGCCGCTGCCGGCAACACCCGCAACGCCCAATATTTCCCCTGCGTGCAGTTCAAAGCTGACATTCTGCAGCTCCCGTTGACCGTCCTCGCCCGTAATGCTCAATTGATGTACATCCAGTATCACATCGCCCGGCTGCGTTTGGGCGCGCTTGATATCCAGATCTACCTGGCGGCCCACCATCATCTCTGTCAACTTGAAGCGGTCGGCGTCCCTGGTGTCGATAGTGCCGATGCTCTTGCCTTTGTGCAATACTGTCACGCGGTCTGAGATGGCCATGACTTCTTCCAGCTTATGGGTGATGATGACGATCGCGTGCCCTTCCTGCTTCATCAGGCGCAAAATATCAAAGAAGCGCTCGATCTCCTGGGGTGTCAGCACGGCGGTGGGCTCGTCAAGGATCAGGATCCCGGCGCCTCGCGTCAGCACCTTAATGATCTCCACAGTCTGCTTTTCGGAGACGGACATGGCGTATACTTTTTTGTCCAGGTCGATGGTCAGCCCCAGGCGCTTACAGATGGCCTCGGGGGAGGTCTTATCCTTCACGCTTCTTCCCAGCGCGATGTTCTCCCTGGCCGTGAAAAGATCGACCAGTTTGAAGTGCTGGTGTATCATGCCGATGCCCATGTCAATGGCTTCCTTGGGGGAGCGGATGGGGGCCAACTTTCCTGCCAGCTCGATGGTGCCGGCATCAGGCTGATAGATGCCCGACAGCATGTTCATCAACGTCGTTTTGCCAGAACCATTCTCACCCAGCAGCGCCAGGATCTCGCCCGAGCGCACGTCAAGGTCGATGCGATCGTTGGCCAGCACGCTGCCAAATCGCTTTGTGAGACCTTTGAGGGAGATCCTGGTTGGCAAATCAGGCATGCTGGGCTCCTTTCAGCGGGCTTTGACACAAAGGGGGCCGCCGCGTTGCCACGACAGCCCCAGCTTGAGAACAGTTTAATTGACTTCCACGCCTTTGACAAGCAGGGTCGTCATCAGGCCGCCGGTGATATCGCCATCAGCCAGCATTTCGCCTTCCTTGACTACCAGTTCGTCCGCGTTATTGTAGATGGGGCCGGTGAAGACGTCCCACTCGCCCGACATGATCCTGGTGCGGGCTGCTTCGATCTTCTCAGCAGTGCCTTCCGCCACATTCTTGGACAGGGGGGAAATGTCCACCATGCCCTCTTTGAGGCCCAGGAAGTAGTTGACCGGCAACCATTTGCCTTCAATCACATCCCTAACCTCTGCAGCGTAAACACTTGACCAGTTCCAAATGGGGGCGGTAAGGTGGGCGTTGGGGGCAACGGGTGTCATATCGGTGTTGTATCCGCAGCCAAACTTGCCAGCTTCCTCAGCAGCGACCTGCGGCATGGCACTGTCCACGTGCTGGCCGATCACATCGCATTCAAGCGAGAGCAGGGCCTCAGCGGTCTGCTTCTCCAGAGTGGGGTCTCCCCAGGAATTAATGTACTTGACGAAAACAATAGCCTCAGGGTTCACCGACTGGATGCCAAGCGCAAAGGCGTTGATGCCGCCGTTGACCTCGGCATTATCCGGCCAGGCCGCGACATAGCCGATCTTGCCGGTAGCGGTCTTCAGGCCAGCCGCGATGCCCGCCAGGTAACGTGCCTGATAAATGCGGCCAAAGTAGTTGTTGAAGTTGACGCCATTGTTCTTGTAGCCGGAACAGTGGGAGAAGATGACCTCGGGATATTCGTCAGCCAGCTCAGCCATATAATCCATGTAGCCCCATGAGTTGCCAAAGATGATGCTGCAGCCCGCGTCGACCAACTCGCGCAGGGCGGCTTCACAGTCGGAGTTCTCCTTAACGTTGAACTTATAGAGTACTTGTTCGTCTTTGAGGCCCAAGGCGGCCTTCATGCCCTCAATGCCATTGTAGTGCGCACCGGTAAAGCCGTCGTCTTTAGAACCGATCAACACAGCGCCCACCTTAATTTCCTCAGCATTCACCGGGGAAAAGGCGGAAGCGGTTTGCGCCATCACAGACGAGACCTGCAGGATAAGTGCCAGCACCAGGATGATGGACCATACTTTCCTTGACATAATGCCTCCATGTAGCTTGTATTTCTTTTCAGCAGTCTCTGCACAGGATGTTGCCATCCTGGATCGCTTCGACTACTGCTAAAGACAGTAGATTGATGCCGCTTTCGCGCAGCTTTTGCCCGCCCTGCTGGAAACCCTTTTCGATGGCGATCCCAACGCCTATCAGCTCAGCACCGGCTTGCCGGATGAGGGATCTCATCCCCTGCACCGCCTGGCCATCTGCCAGGAAGTCATCCACGATCAGCACCCTACTGCCGCGGGGGATGTACTTGAGGTCAACGCGGATGCAGCAGGTCTGCTTGCGGGTGAAGCTGCATATCTCAGCCTCCGCCATGTCAGGGGATTGGTTGAGCGCGGCAGATTTCTTGGCAAACACGATGGGGATATCATGCAGCGCGTGCGCGGTGGCGGTGGCCAGAGCGATGCCGGAAGCTTCAACCGTCAGCACCAGATCGGGCTTGTCCTTGGCGAAGTGTTCTGCCAGCGCATCGCCCATCTGGAACAGCAGCACGGTATCGATGCGATGATTCAAGAAGCAGTCTACTTTGACGATGTCCGTCCCGATGCCGCTGCCCATTTCCTCAATTGCCCGCTTGAGTGCTTCCAAGCCGCCTCCTTGCTGTTTCCAAAAAACACGAACATTTTTTAAAAACATGCACTGATTATACAGGATTTTGGGCGGCAACGCAAGCCCATTTTTGGGGGTTAGTCAAATTATTGTCTTCCTTGGTTACTATTCAGCCCTGCTGAATTACGCGGCCAAAATTATCTCAAAAGGGCGCCCAAAACCAAAAGGAGTTTTCCAGCGCATGTCGAATAGAGTAGACGAGATCATGGATGGGGGTGATGCCAGTGGCGGGCGGACAGTACGAAAAGGGCTTGTTTCGTCAGCTGCAGGAAACCTTTGACCGCTTGGATCGGGAGGAAAAGCAGCAC
>Ga0209429_10000482_pt1 | contig 26553 bp, 57 predicted proteins | sample BarGraNGADG00212_3_FD_184493 | JGI IMG/M metagenome (GOLD analysis project Ga0209429, IMG submission 184493) | Arctic peat soil microbial communities from Barrow, Alaska - Barrow Graham LP Ref core NGADG0004-212 (SPAdes) (version 2) | ecosystem: Environmental > Terrestrial > Soil > Wetlands >...
GAAAGATATATCACATTGTTTTTTTGAATATTAAAATGTAAATTAAATTCATGTTTCAAAAAATCAATAAAAATCTATAATTCTTCTTTTGTAAAACAATTCGTGCATATACTTATAGATGTGCTAGATTTTTGACCATCATCCATAAACATGTATGCTAATGAAACAGCAGTAAAATCTTTAAATAATAAAGGATTAATAATCTTTTTTCCAGTAGAATATAACATATCATATAGATCAAGATAATAAGGATTATTTACACTCTATATTAAATAATCTTCATAATATATTCCATTCCTTTGATCTGGAGTTAATCTCTTTTCATACTTAAATTTCATACCTAAAGATTCTAATTCTAAAAATTTAGAATAACAGTAATCTTTCTATTTTAATCCATGTGCACATTTGAAACCAGGGTTAATACTTTCTTTTCGTAAGGAAGAATCTCCTAATAATGTACCTATTAATATTTCTCTTTGATGTTGAGTTGCTTCTACTAATTTGGAAATAGCAAAGGATGGACGAGAAATATTGTTTCTCATCCTAGCACCATAAACACCATCAGAGGAAACACGAAACTGTTTTGCAATTTCATTATCATCATATCCTTGTTCAACTAATTGTTTTAATACGTTTACATCAATTTTACGAGTATTAGAATAATCAAAATTTACAGGTAAATTATGTTTTATTCTCCATTGTCGTACTGTTTCTGTACATGCTTTTATTTCTCTTGCTATTTCAGCATCATTTTTTCTCTAATCATATAATTGAGATATGATTATTTCTCTTTCTATTTTTTCCATATTTTTAATATTTTAAATATAGGCAAAGGTAAGAAAACATATTGTGAATAACAATAGGTTAATTGGTTTATTTAATTTTAATAAATTTTTTATTTATCTCTTCCTGGCAGTTTCGATTCTGCCAAGCCATCGAGAGTTGGTTTGATTTTATTCAATTTGAAATTATCAATACCTTCTTGTGCAGCACTTTGTTGGTGCACTAATACAGGAATTTGATTATACCTATTCCTTAACATTATATAATACTCAGATGATAATTTGTCAATAGCCTGTTTTACATTGTTGTTGCCTTCTGGAGACAACAAACTAGCATGATCGGTTATACAAATTACATATTCATCGGGATCATTTGGCACATAATAGTCAAAAACACTATGTTGTGTGATTTCTCCAGTATGATTATCTGTAATATTAATAAGTTTTCTCTGAGATACACCATGTGAATCTGCATAATCCTTCATGTGTTTAAAAATACCAAAAGGATTACGAATATCTTCAATTATTTCTACTGTTTCTTCAAAAAAATCAAAATAAGTTTGATATTCTTCAGTATCCATTAATTTTAATATCTCTTCAGATAGAGGCCTCTCTTTAGATGTACTTTTTAAATCTTTAGGAGTGATTCTAATTTTTCCTTTAGAGGTTATGAATAAAAGATGGCAAATAAATTGATTATATTTTTCTTCAAAAGACATTTCTAAAGAGAAATATTTTATTTTTATTCTTAATTCTTCCCTATGATTGAATGCATAGAAAAAAGGAGAATACATAAACATTTTATCTGTTAACTGTGTCTTACCAATTTTGCTATTTGCTGTAACAATATAATATTTACCTTGTTCAATTCCTGGAAGTTCTTCTTCAAATCTGGGAAATCCAAAAGGCACACAATTAACTAAACCACTTTCTATTCGTTCTTTTCTTACTATTAAATTATTTCTAATTCTTTTAAATGATTCTGTCATTCTTATTTGAGAGTTACTGTCCAGTCACCATTGGCGGGTTTAACCTCATCTTCACTGTAGTTTTCAATATAAGATAATAAGGCTGATTCTTGTGAACCATCTGTCTTATCCTTCCATATGAAGTACTTCAGAAGCTGCATATAAGGGCTGTTAGAGTCTTGAAATGATTCTACATAGTTCTTAGTTGCTTCTAACATTTGTTCATTAGAAACGTCTCCATATCGCTTAAAGAAGATTTGAAGCTTCCTTATAATTTCAGGGGTATTCCCTCTCCAGTAGTAATTAGTTGTTTCTTTCTTTCCTTTTGGGAAGAGTTCTTGCATTTGTTTTGCAAGTTCTAATAGATTATCTACTGGAGCTACAGTTTTATCTGAATCTAGTAATATATTTCTTATCATATCTGAACCCATATCCATAAGAGCAAAGCCATTTGATTCAAGTTTTTGTGTATCAAAATTGAATTTATACCTTTCTCTCAATAAACCCTTGGCTGCAAGGGCTTTCCTATCTACATTATGTGTGTCTACTTTTAAATATATTGGTAATAGTACAAGGAACTCAGCTAATGTAAGTTCATTTTGTTCTATTAAGACATCATTAATGGATAAGGTCATATTAGTCTTTAGATATGTATTTTTCTTCAGTTTGTGGTGAGGAAAGTAATAAAAATAGTTTTGCAGCGATTTTAATTCTTTCTTTTTTGGGTCGAGTAGAAATATCTCCAATAAATTTAATCTTAGCAGGTGGAGACAATTCTTCATCGTTGAGTGCAGCAATTTGTACTACTGCTTGAAGTTTTTCTTCAGCAGAGTTAGAGTTATAACCATTTGCAATCACAGTTGCTACCTTATCTCCCAATTTTACAATTGCGTAAGGCTTAATATAATCAGTTCTTTCAACATCACCAGGATTTCTATCCATAATCATCAGTTTTTATATTGTTAATTTATCAATGTTGTCTACGGTGCGAATATGTTCTATACTTATCTCTTTTAGTACATTATCAAGATAGTCTTCGTCTCTTGTATTCTTGAAGTATAAGATTATAATTATAGGTTCTTCTGAACGCATAATTCTACCACTTTTTTGAATAAAAGGACCAACTTGTCCATCTAATTGCACTACTACTCCAATTTCAATTTTAGTAAGATTGTTACCTTCTTGTATCATATCTACTACAAACAGATTACTAATTTCTTCTTCATTAAAGGAGTCAATTATTTCTTGACTATTCTTTACTTCTGAACAAATTAAATTCTTATCTGCTGATAAGATTCTTGCTTGTTTGATACTACCACAAAAACATACAAATCGTTTGTCTTGTAATTTAAGTAATATTTGTTGAACATAAGATGTTTTTATATCCGCTAAATATCTTTTACGCTCACTTCCAGAAAGCAACCATTTATTTTTATCCATTATATTCCTATTTACAAAATATCTATTTTTGTAATAAGAGTATTGTTGGGTTAAATATTGTTCTTTTTGAAATTGAGTGCACCTTATAACTAGGTGTAAATGAGGATATTGGGCTTTATCAGACATATATTTGAATCTATCCTTGAATTCACAATATACTTTTGTTCGTCTCTTCTCTAATCCTCTAGTGAATTCAATATATTCAGATTGAACATTATTTAATTCTAGTGGAATGAGGTAAAATGTGGGTTGTGGTACTACGTCATTTTCTATAGCTTCTTTTAATGGGATTTTATATTTATAAAATTCTCCTTTGATAGATTCAATCTCATAGATTTGGCTATCTTTAATTGTAGCAGATAATAGGATTAGGTTAGTGTATCTTATAGAAGATAAATAATCTAATCGTAAATCTGAAGTAATATGATGTCCTTCATCAAGACAAATCATATCTACTTGAGTGTTAACATACTTTTTTAAAGAGGCATAACAAAAGAATATTACATTGTTTAGTAGATACTCTTTGTTATGCTTCTTGTATTCATCAATCCAATTCTTTTTATGATTTCTTTCAGCAATTACAATGTATACACTTTTAGGTTGAAGTGCTTCTTGTATTTGAATAAAACTGAGTGTTTTACCTGTTCCAGTTACATGTTTGAGAAGAAGATTAGGATATAACTTAGCTAATTCTACAGAGGTGTTTTGTATAATAGTTTTAGTTAATTTTATTTGCGGGAATTTTTGAATTGAGTTAATTGTTGCTTGAGTTTTTGTTCAAACTTTAATAAATTAATCTCATCTGTGTTTAAAACTGGTTCTGCTGCAACAGTTGACCTGATTGCTAACATAACTACTTTAGTAGGTTTAGTACTATATGATAACTTATAATGCGTTATCCGACATCTTCTTCTTCCAAGTTCCATTCATTCAATTGTTTAAGTGTGATTGTTAAACTACTTTCAGGATCAATATCATAATAATTATCTACAGCTTCAACACAACTATTGAATACGACTTCACGTAATTCAGTAACAGTAATGTCTTTTCTGCACATATTCCAAATACCTGGTTCTAGATCTGCATCACTACTAATCATACAAGCACCTTCATCAATATTTACATGATAACCCACTCCTTGTAGATAGCAAATAACTACAAATAACCAATCAAAAGATTTATCAAACCTTAAAAATGGAACTTTATCTACTTCTGTATAGATATCTTTACATATTAAGCCCTCTTGTTCAAGGACTTTAACACCTAAGAATCTACCTAGTTTAAGATTTCCTTCATCAATCTTCTTCGATGGTACATACATGTTTTAATAGATTATCATTATAATAAATAATAAATTCAGCACAGGAATTCCACATAGACTGTAGCTTAGTGGAGAACCAAAAAGTTGAAACAACGGTTTTACCTTCTTTATAGAATTGTAATCTGTATCCTTGACGAGGCACATAAGACAATTCTGAACCGTATCCTTGTTCTTCAATAAATTCAATCATAAGAATAAGCCAAGCAATATCATAACAAAATTGCATTTCTTTTTTGTTGTAATATGCTAATTCTTCTCCTGTAGATGTTTCAATATTTCTAGCACTAATAGGAGCATAATATGTACAATCATATGAATCTCCTGTAATACCACAAACATTTTTACCTATCCACTCAATTTGAAGGAATTCAACGAAGAGGTCAGTGGCTTTTTCTTTAGATATATCCATTAGCGTCTCCTTTGTGGGTTAGCACCTTCAGCAGCTTGTCTTAGTTGATTTGCTAAGAGTTGTTCACGTTCTCTATTAGCTTGGATTTGTTCTTGAATACGACGATTTACAGCGGCACGTTCTTCTGCAGTCATGACAGGTCTGGGTGCATTACGAAGTCTTGCATTCTCTCTTAGACGTTCTTCTAAATCTTCATTACCTCGTTGAAAAGGTTGAGCATGCCACATATGATCTGCTTCAAACACCAGACGATTACCAGCTATATCAAATCTAACATCTCCTACATGAGGTGCTTGAACTCGTTGATCTAATGGATCTTCTTCTTGATGTACTTCACCATCAAAAGGATTTGGTGCTCTAACAATACGTCTTCCAAGATCATCAACTTGACCAATTTGACCAAAATGAATTTGTTCTCTCATACCAACACCATTAGCTTGAGCAATGTTATTAACATTTACTGCTTGAACTTGTTGAACTTGAGGTGGTTGAATATGCCATTCAAAATTATTGTTATTTTGTTCCATAGCAATTCTTAACTCTTCGGCTTCTTCTTCATTCAATTCATTTGGATCTTGAGGTTCTGGTTCTCCTCTCATTTGTCTATCTAATTCAACCCAATTCATAGGCTTGTACTCGTATTTATGAGGGCTGCCATCAAGAGGTGATGCTTTACGTTTTTGAGCTAATTCAAATAATTCGGGATTAGTCCAAATAGTACCTGCAAATCCACAAGGATTATCAATAGATATGAATTTGTAGTAACCTGGTATATCTTCTTCTCCAAGATGTAAGTCTAAAGCAGTAGCTACATCTTTACAACGAAACAGTTGTTGTGTAACTAATTCACGAAGAGTGTCCCCAATTTCAAAACCAGGATACTCATATTTTTCCCAATCTACTTTGTCAAATTTAAATTCAATCATGTTTATTTTATAAAATGGGAAAGAAAGGGGGAATTAACCCCCAATCTTTACACTGGTTGATAAGTGGCTCTTACAGGAAGTGAATTACCCAATGCATATTGGATTCCTTCTGGTAAGAGAATGTTTAGTTTCTGATGTACTCCAAAATGAAGTGTTCCTTCAGAAACGGCTTGTGCACAAGTGATAAAATTAGTCAATGTGACTTCTTTCAAAGGTACTTGGGCAACGAAATCACCTTTTACAAGGCGTGTGGTAGCAATATCCCTACCGGCTTTACGAGTGAAATGGTCTTTTTTACTGCAACAGGATACTGAGAGATTCAAAACATTGTTGTCTACTGTTCCTACAACTGTAACACGTCTACTTTTAGCGTTTTCGCCTTTGGTGTGAAATACATAAGGAATGAAATCTGCTTTACTCATTTTGTTTAAGAGTTAAAAGGGTTAATTAAAAAGGTAATTCATTGTCAAAGCCATCTGCTACAAGTGCATCATAGCCTATTTTGGGTTGAACTGAATCATAGAAGTGTTCATATCTTTGAAATATTATTTTCATAGATTCTTGACCACGCCTATCATCAGATTGAAAAGCATATTTAGGAAGAGGTAGTGTATAGTTCATGCAATATCTTACTAAGAATCGTGCACAATCAAATCCAGTTTTATCCTCTCCTAAATCATAATCAAAGCATATGCCTTCTGGGAGTCCATTAGCAATAATGTTTTGTTCAAATTCAGCATAAGTATGAAGCCAAGTAATTATGACTCCTTGTGTACCTATAGGGCTAAATAAGCTTGCTAAATTATCTTCAAAAGGACTTAAAGCATTATCTAACCACAATAGTGATTTCATTACTTACAAATGTTTTTAACATCAAGTTGAACTAATATAAGAACCATGTGTGAACCATTAGTACTTTCGTAAGGCATTTGATGAATTGCTAAGGCCCAAGGGCTAATATTCTTAATAAATTGCTCTACTTGACCAGCATTAAGGTCAAATAAACCTTGTTTCTTCATACTAGCAGCTTCAAGGGTACTTCTAAGAATCAATCTTACTGATTCGGGGTCATCACCTGTACTGTTTAAATGGTATCCATATGCAATACAAAAGGTTTGACAATTGCCAAAAGGATTTTGATATACATCAATTGTTCCTTCTACACGAGTGTCTTCACTATCTTCATCGTCATCAATTTGTTGATTGATTTCAGGATCTGCAAATGTTAATTGTTTAACAGTAACACGCAAATTATAATCTTTTACTATAGTTATTTCCAAAGCCATCTATTTTTATTTAATTATTTTATCTAAATCAAATTCAACCATTACTGTATTCATTTCACTTGAATTGGTACTAAGATATGGTTGATTATACACTACACGTTTAGTAAATGGAGCCAATTTTACAAGTATTCCGTTTACATGATTTCGATTAATGTCTAATAAGCATAACTTTTTCATAGTAGCAATACTAATTGCACTTGCTAAAAGAGCTTTAACTTCTTCTTCTTTAACATTAGATATTGTAAGATGATTGATAGCTCCTATTGTAAACAGTTGACAATTGTTAAAAGGATTACTATTTACAAGTAAATATGTAAGAGGTCCTGTTGTTCCTCTATATAAATCCAATTGTTTAAAAGCTTTTTCTACAACTTTTATTTCATAATTCTTTTCTTCAGCCATATTATTTAAGTTTTTCTGGATCTATTTGAGACACAACAACACACATGTTAGAACTGTTACTGCTTTTATAATGACTTACTTTGATGTATTTCATAAATGGACCGTATTGTTCTTTAAACATTTTTAAATATTGTTTATTAATATCTATTAACATCATTCTCTTTAATGTGACTTTATCTCTAATGAAATTGAGCAATTGTTTAGTATCTTCTTGAGAGTAACCAATCATTGCATTAGCAGAAGCAATTGAAAATAATTGACAATTATTAGTTGCATTCTGATCTAAATAAATAGTGCCTGTATAGGGTAAAAATACGTGTGAGTAGGTGTCTACTACAGGAAAAGTTATACAGTCCTTATTATTACTTACTGAGCGAGTTATATCCATATTTCTTTTTAAATTGGGGTTCCTATAAATGGTTCTTCTTCTATCTCTTCGTTGATGATTACTGTATCATCTTCTGGATAAGTAGGTTTCTTATGAGCAACTAAAGCTGCTTTTGGTTCTAAAATGGGACTTTCGTCTTCTAAAACAGTAATAATAGGTTCGGTTGCTTTTACTAATATAGCTAGTCCTATAAGTATAGTACCAACTATTACAAAAGAAAACCATCCTAAAAATGAACCTAATGAACTCAGAGATTGGTCCACAGGAATTGAATTGGGGTCTATCATATTAAAAGTGTATTAAAAAGGGGATGATTAGTCCCCTTTTAGTGATTTATTTACTGTTTCTAGAGATTACTTTTTTGAGGAAGTAAATACGGGTATTCTTATCATTGTTGTTTGGAAACCATTCACGGTGTGATTTAATGATTCGATTACGTGAATATGCAAATTCTCCAGCAATTGAAGCCAATTCAGCTTTTGAAAAACATTTAAGCCAATTATTAAGAATTCTATTTTTGAGTTTGATGAATTGTTTAGTTCCCATTAATGGAGTTTCTGCAAGAATTGCATTTTCCAAATACTCTTGTACAGAAATAAGTGTCTTACTTCTACTGTCCTTGTATTTTTGAAGTACAATTTTAGCATATTTAACACTGAGTTCCTTAGTTTGAGCCACATAAGCAACTCTAAACATAAATGAAACAACACAAATCACTACTAAAATGATATAAATCCACATTGGTATAATCATAATTAATTAATCTAAATTGTTATAATAATCTTGGTTTCGTAAGTATTCTTCTACTATATATTCTTTAGGAGCCTCATCACCAACTTGGAAATAAAGCTCTTGTAAGACATTATATGGAAGAGAATTGAATACAGTATCAATCATTAACTGATGAGTCTGTAGAGAGTCTGAAAATACTTTATCAGAGGTTTGTTGTTCTATAGATTGTCCCATTGTAATGGAATTATCATAAGCGAAGTAACTACCAATGAGAATGACACAGATGATTCCTAAAGTAAGGAATAGATTGTGGTGTTTCATATTACTTTTGATTAAACCATTTGATGAATTCAACAACTGCTAAGTAAACTGCAGTTATAAGAGATTGTTCATCAGAATTTAAATCTTCAGATGTTTTAAAATTTCTTTTACCAACATTGTAATCGATTTGACACCAAGCAAATGAATCTGTACAACCAGTACCCCAATGAATATCTATAGAAGATAGATCTTGAGATGCTATTTTTTCAACAACTGGTATAAGCCAATTCCAATCTAAATGATAATTGCAATGATTTGCAATACAACACCAAGCACTAGATTCGTATGTATAACCAATTACAGATTTTATTGAAATGGGTTTTTTACCATTTGCTTTATATATTGAAAAATATTTAGCATCACTTTCCTGAATTACTTGCCATCCCATAAATTTAGCAATAGCAATATTATTTTTGCAAAGTTCTTGGGAGTTCATTACTCTTCTACAATTTTAGTAAGTGGAGAGCCGTCTTCAAAACAAAACAATTTTCTAAATTCAATATCGATATAATTGAATCCATGTCCTGTATAAATGTTATTACTTGTTAATGCAGTTATAATACATTTAAGATCTGTTCCTATAGCAGAAGATTTAAAAATAGTTCCCTTTTTGAAATGTTCATACAAATCTTCAATTGTAAGAGGAACTGTTTTGGATTCTGGTTTGATACGGTATCTTTCAGGATAAGGAAAAAGAAGAATACTTGCAATTGTATCAGTATCTTCCCAATTTAATAAATTTGTTTTAAATTGGATTTTTTTACCTTTTGCAAATGCTTCAAGCAGAGGTAATACACGAGTTACATCTTGTCTGTTCATAAAATCTAAGTTTAAGAGTTTAAAATTTGGTTTAAAGCATTTCTTCAAGTTCGTCTGCAACTAATTGATAGTAGTCTTTGATGTATTGATAAGGATCAGCTTTGAGTACTTCTTTTACAACAAACATTGCACTCATTACTGCTGCATCACCATCACAATAAATTTCAAATTTGTTAATCAATTCATTCGCTTTTTCTAAAGGAGTTTGTTTTGGCATAAGAGTTTTATTAAGAGTTAATAAATAAACCACTAATACTACTAATCCAAATTGATTAATAGTACTAGTAGTTTCTATGTTATGGCTATTCATGCTTTTTCCAAGAGCACGAACCTATTACAAATAACTTTCCTTGGCGACAATCTAACACTTCTAAGTAATTAGTTTCTCTATACTGTGTTAGTATTTGCATTCGGTGAATAGCCTATGAGTTTAAAAAGAGACTCCAACTTGTTTCACAACACGATGGAGTGTGGCGATATTAAAATCGCAGTGCAAGAAAATGTGATTTATCCTACCTGAGTGTAAGAGAATGTGTGGGGGTGTGCAATACGGGCAAAATGCTGATTCAGCTTTTCATCGTCTGTGAGTGAATCCCATTGTTTGTTGTGATTCCATTTGGATTTGTACCATTCTGGAACTTGATTGGATAGCATGTAATCAACTGCCGTTTCTGAAATGGTAGTTTTCTTACTGGCAACAGAGTTAGTTCGTTGAAAATGCTGTTTGTCGTAGTGTTTGGTGATTTTTTGACCACCTACTTCTTTTACTTCAGTAACATTGATAGTTACTTCTTCTTTCACTTGTGAAAGGACACCTTCTGCGAATACAGTCAGGAGAATTGCGCTGTTGTTTGACATATTTAGCACCTTTCCATTACTGGTTAAGGTCAAGCTTAGCACTCATTTGTGTGGGTTGAAAGTATTACCTCGTTTGTTAAGGGTTGCTTCGACTTGCTAAAGGTCGCCACACAGACTATCTTTCAATTTAGTACCTACCCCATTTGCTGGGCCGTCATTTATTAGAGTTGGATTAACCGCATCCTCATAAATAATTTTATCTTTACCTGTACTAACCTCTTCATAATTTTTGGAAACCCAATAATTACTTATAGAAATCATCTTTTATTCGGGATCGATGTTCAGCCCGTTAATATATTATTCAATTTCAAACGTTTTCCCAGTCTACTTTAATTGTTAGTTCGGAATGATGCCTTGTTAAGATTCACATAAATGCTTCACTGTGAAGGAGATGACCGACGCTCGTATTTAAAGCTTGCCTATTGGATTGAATAATCGATTAATAAATTATTTGTATTTAATTTCTCGTAAGAAATTACGCAATTCAAGACTATTGATCTTTTCTTCATCGTAAGATCCAAATCTTAATCTGATTGTAGATTCAATAGCTGGTTTATCTTCAGATTTAGCAAGTACCCATTCATGATGTATACGTACTAAATCTTGTTCCATTCCTTGATTGTAACTTTTAGTTTCTTCAAAGACTTCTCTCTTTGCATTTTCTGTGCGTACTCCCCAAAATTTAATCCCAAAGATTTGGAATTCATTAATAAGAAATACTGATAATACAAGTGCGAGGATAACTAATGTGACCTTTCCAGATGTTTTCATTACAAAGGAAATGGTGAAATAAGTACTCTGGGTTCACAATAGACTGGTTTGGGTTCACCTGTAGCAGGATTGATTAGTAAAATCCATGTACCATCAGCAGAAGCAGGCATAAATAAGCCATTTGGATCTGCTTGAGGAAGTGTTACCGATTGATATAACTGTCGTTCAGGATTAGTAAATTGAGTGGCATAAGGAAGTCCATAACCAATACATTTACCAAGAAATACAGGCTTACCAGTCATTTCAGGAACAATGTAGGCATAACAAATTAAGTTAGCTTTATCCCTGAGTTCTAGAATGTCTTTCATCATCTTTTTCTCAGTGAAATTGACGATGTTGGGCATACCTACTTGACGATTCAGTTCTTGAAGCGATGCTTCCTGTTGATCTGCTTGAGTTCGATCTACACTTGTTGATTCACAACTAGAACTTGATAATAGCATAAATGCTACCATAAAAACAAAAAATCCAATAAACTTTTTCATAAAAATCTAAATTAAAAGGGTTTATAAATAAAAAATTAAGAGAATTATACTTTAGGAATTTCAAATTTAATTTCGGTTAGGAAAAGGGTTTGATTATACATATCAAGACCATTGTAGTGAAGAAATTTTCCACTAGGATGATATGAAATAGTACCAGCAGTTTTATTATCCATTTCTACTATGATTTTTTTGGATTCAATTGTAAGTATAGTTCCCCATCCATACAAAAAATCCCACACCTTATCACCAACTTTAACTTCAGATAAATCTGATGCTAATTTGGGTTCTTGGATGAGAAGGATTTGATATTTACCTGTTCCTATGACTACAATATTGTCACCAATAATACGTCTAATAGTACCATCAATACTAAGACACAGATCTTTTGAATCAATTGCTTTAAAAATGTGCATTAAAAATCTACCATGATCGTAGCATAAAACAGGGTTTTCCCCCATTCCAAATACACCCCATTTAGCACCATTTTTAATGGCTTTAAGATCAAATGGTTTTGTTTTAATTATTCCCATAGTTAATTTACACATTTATTGATTTGTTTTCTTAACCATTTTAGACGTGGTTTTTCTTCACCAGCTTCCCACCAAAATATATTCATGTGGTGTCGATCTGATGTGAAATAGCCACACATAAATGTTCTCCAAGTTAATGGAATGTTTTTATGGATGTATTTAAAGAGAATATCACGTTCTTCTGTGGTGATTTCTTCATGAGCAGCTAAATGGTGTATTTTACTACAAAGTCCTGTACAATCTATACCATGTGTAAGTATTTGATCATTTACAAGAATAAGTAATTCAATAATATATCTTGCTGGTTCAATTTTTGGGGTAGTTTGTTTCTTCATCATCTGGTTTATAATTACATTTATGACAAACGTATCCATTCCAAGTGTTTTCACATCTTGGACAAATAGGCATTACTCTCAAACTTACGAATGGAGTCTTTTTTTCTTTCGTGATTGGTTTAGACTGTTTCATGATTGATTGGTCTAAATTTGTCCCATAAAACGGTGCGAAATGAGAAGACTTTTTTGAAGTTTTCCATGTCATTTTCACCTACACAAACAACACCAGCATCTGACGAGCAGATATAAATTCGAGTGTGCCATTCTTTATCACCAATGTTTTGTACATTCACATAAGCACCTAAAACAGGTATAAATGGAATAGGATTTGAACAAAGCATTTTTTTGATTTGAGAGATGGTATTGATTGTAATACCATCTTTTAGACGAATGATTTCAGCATTACAAAGAATTATTCCATCCAACGCATAATACACCCTAGCATTGTATGTGCTACAATTTATAACATTACCAGTCAAATCATGTTTGTTGAAAACGCCATTGTTTACAAGAAATGCAATTGCTTTTTTGCATTCATCCATACTGGTACACAAGATACCAATTTTTTCTAAATTTTTATTCACCGTTTTCAAGTTTTAAATTGTTAATTTGGCATTCAAGTTCCCATTTCTGTTTAGACACTGCATCAAGATTGTCTTGTAGATTCTTAATCTTTTCTTGATTGATTTCTTGTTGAGTTGGAAGTTCTTTTGCATTTGACCACCAAGAAGTACTTAAACCACTTCCAAGCATTGGATTTCTAAAAAAATCTTCATGTTTTTCATAAATGCCTAAAAACATACCATCTTTTTCCAATAAAATAATTCTTTCTCTTTCATTGTTGTTTTGATCCCAAACAATCATTTTTCTAGGAAAAGTTAATTCGGGTTTTGAATCAATTAATTCTTGAGCTTTTTTAAGAGTCAAACATTGTTGACAATTTTCAGGATGCAATGATTGTATGATAATTAAATCTGTATCAATATAATAACCACTTGTAAGATTATTATCCTTGTGTTGCCATTTATTAATACCTCCTTGAGATTCTAAAAAAGGTATAACCAATCCTTTACCTGTACCTAAGATACAGACTTTTTCTAATTTTTTATTCATAAAATCTAAATTTTGTTTAATTAATTTAATTCAATAAGACCGACTTTAACGGTTTATATCTATATGAGTTGAACTTCTACTATATGACATAAGTTTGAATTACACTGAAACATTATGAAACAAATGAATATACTTTCACAAGTATATTATTCTATCTTACCCCAATTAATGTTGAATAGGATAATACACATTTTAGAACCATTTGTACTGGTGTATGGTGCTTCTAAAGAGATTGTTTGTTCTGTATAAGCATTCTTTTTTAGATATGGTTCAAACAATTTCTTTAGTGGTTCAACATAATCTTCTTTTACATCACACATAATCATGTTTTTGCTTAAACCTTTATCATGTAAAACTTTTAATATGTCTTTTAAATATTGAACACCATTCTCATTTTTAATGAGTGATTGAGCATTAGCAATACTCATCAATTGACAATTTCTTGTTGGTCCATAATTCACTGTAAAAGATAACATATCACTTACACGAAAATATATAGTTCTTGCAGATGTTGATGTTTCATTTGAATCAACCCAAGTAATTGATTGAAATTGTTTATACTGTTCTATATTCTTTAAAGGAGTATCCATTTGTTATTGTTTATAAAAGTTATTATCTAAAATCCAAGATTGCATGTGAGTGTGTAAAGATTTGTACCAAAGAATTTGATTTGATATTGAATGGTTTGTAAATGTAGTTACATCTTGAGCATTATTCATATACTCATGAATCTCTCCTGTAAGATTAACTAATAGGAGATAGAGCCACATTGGTGGAATACAAAATGCCAATTTATCAGCATAACAGAGTTTTGAATAGAGTTCATTGTTTTTATTTGCATAGTATCGAGAGTGATAGAGTGTGAAATTAAGCCATTTGTCAGGTTGAATGTCTACTTCCGTATGTCCATCAATTGATAGAATAAAAGGTGTATCATCAAAGAGAAAATGCATAATTTCAGCTCCTAAAACAGGATGAGTCTTACCATTTTCACCATCTATATCAGATTTACCCCAATATCCCCAATCATGAACTAAGAAAGCAATCCAAATTCGTGGGTCAAATGGGAATCCATATAAGCGAGTGTAAGCAATTGCTACAAAAATGGGGTGTAGGATGAATTGATGTGCACCAAATAAGATGCTTTTAGTTCCTAGTTTCATAATTAATCTATTTTAAAATTCATTTGTTGAACCGTTTATTTCTCTAACGGTTGATTCAATATCTACTTGAGCTAAATACTTCTCTTTTAGAATGAATTGATAGTAATTAACTCTTATTTCTACTTTGTCTTCATAGTGAACCCAAGTACAAGAGTATTTGCTAATTAATTCTCTAAGACGTTCTAATTTTGAGAGGGATTTATCAGTACAATGTTCATACTTTAACCAAGATTCCCAATATGTATCGTATCGAAGTGTATCTTTACCCACATTTGGTACAATTCCAATGAAGAGTTGTTTACCAAATAAGACAATAGAAATACATGGATTCCATTCAAATCTGTAATCATCTGCAGTCCATTTAGTTTTCCATCCTAGAGATGTGAAATGGAAATTAAAGTATTTAGCTGGTACATATCTTTGACATTTCATAGATTCATCTACTAATTCATCAAGTGAACGCTTAGATGGATAGTATTTGTGGTTTAATTTCTCATTTGCTAATTTAATAGCTGTTTCCATATTCATTTTAGCCAATTTGCGTGGTAGAAAATAGGGAGTACCTTGAGTGATTTTACCAAAATACCAAGTAAGCTTTAAAGGTTTAAACGGAGAGTTTAATACTCTTAAAAAGCCGTAGTCGTAGCGAATGTTTGATTTAAATGATTTAAACCATTTCTTTAGTTTGTTCAGCATTATCGTTTGTATAAGGTGCAATGTCTAAGAATACATAAGGCCAATCGTGATCAATTACATATTTGGAGTAGCCGTCTTTTTTGAGTAAAGCTTTTGATTCAGTAACCCATTCCTCTAGTTGAGTATTTGTACATGGATATAATTTGAACCAATCAGGAGTTTTACAGATTTCAGGATGAAGTAATACAACTTCTTCAATGGTTGTATTGTGATACTTTGTAAGCCATAGATTTAATAAATCATTGGCGGTAATTCTTTTCTTTTTCATAATTATTATATAAGTTGACAATAATAATCCGTCATGGTATCTAATAGTCCTTTTGGATATTCTTCTAATGTGCCATTACGATCAAGTCTAACTTTTTTATCTTTAAAGATTATATAATAACCAGATAATTGTGCTTTTTTAATTTGCACTCGAATATCTAACAATTCATATTCATTAGCTGTTCCAAGTAAAACATTTTCTGGTGTATATACTTTTACTACAGGTGGTTTTATTTTGTTTATTTGTATCATATTTAATAAATTTAAAAAATCAATTTCAGTCCTTGCATGAGAATTAATTTGGTATAAAGAGATACATTTCGCCAGTCATGTGAATCCATAGGAAGCCAATATACTATTCTGTAGGTTTATACTTACTTTTAAATTTAACAAACACAACCAATGCCTTGGTCTATATCTAACATTTGTTCCTTGCACGCAAGTGTCATTCTAAATATTTGTCTGCTTCAATCTGAAATTGATTTTATTATTTACAAGTTTTGTTGAATGAATTCTTTAAGAAGTTTTGGTCCAAATATTTTATCAGCTTTGTACATATTACCAGCAAGTTTAAAAAGCAAGTGTTCAACTTCTTCTCTTGACCAAGATTCTTTTACTTTTTTAACGTCAGACATAGCTGTTTGTTTTAAGTGTTAATTAACGAATATTTTTATATTTTACACGTGCATCTTTTAAAGACATTATTTCTTTATATTTTGCTGGATAACCTTCTTCAATTAAACAACCATATGCGCTATTTAATGGATAAAATAAAGTGCCATTTGTATATGAGAATATATATCCTAATTCTCCTTCTCCTATAGGTAAATGTTTATGTGACATATAATTTATTTTAAATAAGGTTGATTAATATACTACTACTCTTAAAATATTGAAGCATACACGATGAAGTGTATTCACCTAAAGCATCACTACATATGCCAATGCTTAACTCCATGAGCTTATATAATAATATGGTTTTAAAGGGAGTCACACAGCGTTCTCAACACACTCGACTAGCCAAATTCTTCGCTAGATATGTGACATGTTTAAAATTACTGACTGACTACAGTTTACACATTTTCATCAAAGTATGTATAAGTTGACCTTGCTCGTAGGATTTATATCTGAGGCATTTCACCTCTTTCAATCTGTAAAAGCGGAGATTGTGAATGTTCATCTAAGAACTTAGTTTAAGAATAGGATAGTTGCTACAATTAATATAATAACAAGTGTGTAGAGTAGGATGTGAATAAGTATGTATTTCAATAACTTATTCCCAGGTTTCTTTGGTTTCAACAATAAATATACCATATAGATAATCTATAGGATGTAATGAAGAAGCATTATTAAAGCACACTAATCCAAAATGATGTACCAAATTATTTATTTGTATAGGAGTTTTACCAATACATAATTGATTGAGTATTTTCCAACTTAGTTCAAAGTAATGAATTGTTTTACTCCTATAATCATCATTATCCTTATATATTAATGATACAGCATCTTCTTTGGGATTTTCAAACCAAGCTAATTGTAATTTTGGCATTTCTAATTGAATTCCTTCTAATTTATTACAATTATAATATGGAAATGAAGAAGTTATTTGTATTTCTACATATTCAGGAAACAATATTTTACACATTTCTAAAATTTTAGATTTGTGGGAGTCGGTTAGTTCAAGTGGTTTAATGCTCATAATCGTCTAGTGCTTCAAGTGCTTTACCAATTTTGTAAAGGAGATTAATAATATAACCAACTAAGGCTACTATTATTACAATGAGGGTAATTACTAAATAAATCATGGGTTTTAAGTATTAATTAATTATTCATAAATGTGACGTATCATTACATTGTTCTTCTCATCATATATATTCAATATATTCATGTGTTCTAAATGAGCTGCTTTAGTAGCTGCATATTTAAGATTGAATACATGCATGTTTAGTGCTTGAACAATTCCTTGTAATTCTTCTGTAGTAACCTTACGGTTGAGAGTAGCTTCAACATATTCATCAATGAATTCATTGAGTTGTGATAATTCAATTTGATCGTTAGTGAGAATATGTTTTATGAGATCTTTATTCATATTGTGTATTATATAATTTTAGGATAGAGTCTATAACCAGGTATTAACTTATTGGCAGTAACTTAACTCATGGGAATCCAACGATGGATCAAGTTTTGTATTGATTTATAAGCATTGTACATCACTAATTAATTCTCTCAAGGATTTTATTAGTAGCTTATGTTGATTCCAATAGGTAAATAGGATAAATATAGATACTTGTAAGACCTTTACAGTATTGCCAACAAGTTACCATGTTAACACCTTCTTCTAATATTATCCTATTTTATGTGACCGACTATTACGGTAAATCTCTCAGAGGTAATCATTTCTAGAGAGAGATGTTTTGAATTGCACAGTAACCCTATAACAAGGTTATTTATGCAGGATATTGAATACATGAAGTCATAATGAATCCATAATTCAATGGTATTGTACCTATTACACCATTTTTAATTGTGTAAAATTTAATACAAGTTGTTTCTATTGCAAATGAATCAACTTTAATATCAAATGGAATACCTGTAGTAGGTATAATTGTAAATGTATACATTACAGTAACGGTTTAGCAATCTCTAAGAGATCTTTGAAATTGGTGAAGAATTGGTCACGGAGAGATAAGGATTTGAATTGCATTACTCTGGGAAAATATCCAGAATCTTTATTAAGTGTATTATCTGATACACAAATAAAATGCGTAGGATCACATAATTGTCTAACCCATCCATCATTATACACATCTCTTAATTGACAGAGTTGTGCAAGAGCAATAGATGCTTCTGCTAATTCACGAGTGGGCCAAACATCCGCTATAAATTCTAAGGATGATATATTTTCATCTCTAACTTCACTTGTTTGTCCCGTCATAGAATCAATATAGTAACCGGTAATGGTTTTAAGATCTTCCCATCTTTTAGGTAAAATAGGAGTAAGGGATTTAAATACAATTCTTTCAAATGTTGAATTGGCTTTGTCAATTTCATATCCACTAGGGATATCAATAGTGATTGATTTTGATTTGTCTGATTGTGACATAGGATCTAATGTATTAAATAAATCTAATAGAATAAAAAGAAATAAACATTAAAGTTTTAATACCTACATAGCTTTACACTCTTGCTTCTAATATCCGTAACAGACTAGAATAAGAGATTTCTCATGCAATAATATTAAAATGTTCGTGTAGTCACATGGTTACTCGTGTTTTGCACTATTAATGATTTAAAAGAAATAAACATTTGATCTGACTTCTTATGTCTACCAGATTGTACAAGTTGACTGACTGAGATTACACGTAATCTATTGTAGCAAATGTTTATTAAAGGAATACAATTTCTAATCTGACTACATACTTGATGTAATAGCTTTAACCAGATAGTACTGTTTAGTTCGCTACAGTAGTAGAAATTGTATTATTTATTCTTCATAATCTTCCCAACTATCACAATAATATGTTTTATTAGGATCATGATAGTAATGTTTTAATGTAGAGAATAATATGATTAAATAAAGTATAATAAATACAATCATTGAATTACCATTCCAATTTAAATCAATATTACTCAATCTTGTAGAAAGAATATAATTTGTGAATATGTTAATAATGTTTATACAAATATTTACAATGAATGTAATTATATTTGGTAATATAAAAATACTCAATGCTATTATTTCACAAATTGATCTTTTTATATTAATTAATCTTTGTTTGAATGAGAATGAGAATAAGAAAGATTGAATTAATGCCCAAAATATTATTATGTAATTGATTGTTTGAGTAGATAATAAAGTTAAAGTGCCTTTATCATTACAATTACAATAAAATGCGATTGATTTTAAATCTATCAAATTGATGAAATATTTAAATAGAAATAAATCAATAATATACCCAATTAAGAAGTATATTAACCATTTAAGGAATTTCATGTTAAATTGTTTTAAGGAATTTAACAGCTTTTTGAATTAACCAAATAATAACAACTGTTTTAACAATTGTTTTAACTGGTTTTGTTTCAAGATCCGTAATGAAATTAGTAGCAATAGCTTCTAGTTTTTCAATAATTTTGTCCATAATAAATTTATTTAAAGGATTTAGTAAATTATGAGAGTAATACTATTAGTGTTGAAAGAAATAGTATTATTATATATTAAAGGATTTATTGACCAACATCATTATCGTCATCAAAGAATCCTTTAAAAGTACATTTAGTACATGATTTGGTACACGTGTCTGTAACTACTAAAGGACTAGAACATATAGGGCAAACATTATGTTCAACACATCTTTCTACAGCCGTATATTTATCATGTTTTTGTTGCCATGATTTTTCAACTTGATCACATTTTTTATGAGCAATTGTTAAATCATCTGGAATAGATTCTAATGATGTGAAAGAAGTATTTCTTGTATATTTAGGATGAAATAATTTCCTTTCCCAACAACCATCAATAATTATTTCTATACCAAATGCAGTACAAACAACCATAACTACTAGTATAAATATTATTATCCATACAATAGATTTCATTGAACCACAAGAATGTTGTTCATTATTAATTCTATTTCTTATATGATTACATCTGTTGCAATTACATGTTGTATTAATAGGAGCAGTCTCTAATTGTTTTAAACTGTCCTGTAAAACATTTATTTTATCTTGAATAGTTTGTGAAGCGGGTACATTATGTCTTTTAGAAGCAGTTGAGAAATTCTCAATTGTTTTATATGTGACATATGTATTTAATGGATTATGATAAGCTGAATTGGTTAGATCATTGAAATCATAGAATCCAGCATTACAAAAGGATGATATTGTTAGGAGCAATATTAATAAGAGTTTTTTCATACAATCTAATTATTAATTGGTTTGTTTAGTAAATATAATTACAAATTACACATCAATGGATTGCCATTAATGTCATAAATGATAGAGTTTGGAGTCAATAAACACATATTTACTATGTATTCAGCAGTCATAGATACAGCTAATCTTGCATTAGTTGTGGCATTTTTGAGAATGTAAATAGGTGTCATTGTGTTAAATTTAGTTGTAAGAATCCGTTTATTTGGTAAAATGATATAGTTTTAATAGGGGTAATAATGTGGGGATGTGGTGAGTATCAACCACTTAGCTATCTAATCACACCATTAAACAATCAATTAGTTGTTAAAATATACATCATTAAAAATATACATTATTAAAAGTTAACTCTCTAATTATGAACAGGTTTGCTTCATTACATTAAACCAGTAAAGCAACTGTCGAGTACAGTTGCAATACTGATATAATTGTGAGGTGATTTATCCCAAAGCAAGTTTGGTGTTGTCTGCAGGAGCGTCGTGTTTGTTGTGAAGCAATACGAACATGTCTGCGTTGTCAGGAGTACTAACAATTGACAGAACAGGGTCAGTAATTTCTTCAACACTTTTGATGTTATTACTAACAGCACCATTGTAAGGAGTACCTTCCTTATCTTTCCAACTGATGAACAGATTGGCAGGATGGGCATTACCCTTGGGATTCTCAATGACATCAAGGCTGTCTTTTTCAGCATAACCTGATTCAATGAACTGAGCAACTGACATAGTTGCAAGGAATTTCAACTTGGTTGCATCAGCAGCAGTGGTTGACTTGGAAGCGGTAAGAACGAACTTAGCCATAATAATTTGTATTAAGAGTTTATTTGAATTGCAATATTGCAGAGATTACACCAATCAACTCGAATGTGGTGTGAGGTGAAGGAAAGGGAGTGAGTGGATTTGCTTTCTTAAATTAATCTGAAGGCTGTGTAATTAATCTCTAGGAGAGATAATGAAATACATCTATATTTCTATAGGATACACCTATATTATATAGCACTTACTAAGTCCAGCACAAAGTAAGTATGTACTTACCCTGTGTGGACTTGGCTAATTAGGCAATAATCTTACGTAATCTAATTACACAATAAGCCTTGATAGTAGGATGATAAAATAGAGTGACATGTGTGTTATCCTTAACTAAGGCAATAACAGAGTTATCATCTAACCCTAGTCTAGTTAGATAGCCTTGCATCTTAGCAATGACTGTAGTCTTAGATGATGTGTTCAATAGAGTAGTTCTTCTTGTAGTATCAAGATTGATAATAGTTAGATTGTACATGATGTATGTATTAGAGGTTATTAATCTTACAAGATACAAAGGCGTTGTTTGCAATAGACCAAGTGTTAACACCATATTCATTATAGAATTTGTATAACTTATCATCTATTATCTCTAAGCCTGCATAGATATTAAACTTGATAGTTTTACATGTTAAGCTATCAACCATAGTAATTTCATAATGATTCATAATGTTATAGTATTAAAGGTTAATGATTAGTAGCAATACAATGAGCACTACACTGACTCAACTAGCATATCAGCTAGCATCTCGTTAGTGTAATGAGGTGTTGATAGATGGGATGTGAGAGATTTGCTTCTGATTCTTTAACTTAGGATATATGCTAATTGCTTCCTTATCAAATTAGGCCGGGGGAGTGACCCAATTTTAAATTTGTGTGGGGAGGTTCTACTACAATTACCTACACACATACCTCTAAAAATAATTTTAAAAAAATAATTTAAAAAATTTTGAAAATAATCCCCTAAAAATTTGCATATGTCAAAACTTTTGTTTACCTTTGTAGTATTATTAACCAATTAAAAAAGTATGGAATTAAAAGATTTAAGTGTTGGACAAAGATTCCAATTTGTAAAAGGAAATGGTAAAACTTGGCAAAAATTAAGTAATAATGGTGATGTACTTGAGTATAACGATTGTAGATGTATTGACGATATGCATCCACTACAAAGATCTGGTTTAATGTTAAACAGTGGAAATAATGATCATAGAATGAATAAACATGCAAAGGTTGTAATTTTATGAATCAATACCAAATCAATCCTACCAAAAATGATTGGGATGATGTAATCTATAAGACCAAAAATGAATTTGGACAATTACTTAATCTAACTTTTGAGTGTGAGGAGTATGCAAGTTTAATCTATTGGAATGTTGTATTTTGGATTGGTAAACGTAAAAGTGGCTATGAGTGGAATCAATAGACTGGTAGAGATGGATTAAAATCACTCCTATGGGCTAAGAATTGTATAATAGATTTTATGGAGAATTTAAATCACACTGGTTGTAGAGATCATTTAGAATATAAAACAAACCACTTGTGTATTAGATGGGATAATAACAGAAGGAAGAAAACTTATATGAGGGGTTTAGAGAATTTAGGATTTAAATTAAACCGAATTGAAAAAACTATCTGTCTACACAAAATAATATAAAATTTATACTAATATAAATAAATCACTTATTCATTAGGATATATGAAATATTAGTTTTATCTTTGCAAAAGTTTGATGATTATACTGTTAATCATTACTTCCTATAATACAGACTTAAGAGGATTTGTAGAAAAGGAACAGAAGTCGGTTTGTAAACTTAAATGTTGAGATGTCACCGATACAAACGAAAATGACTCATCTATAAGTAAATTTGAGACACCGAAGCAGTTGCGAAAAGGTACAGGATAAAGTCTCTCTAGGGTATAAGTCCAGAAATGGTAAAGACGGGGTTTACGAAGTGATGAGTTAATAAACCGAGAGGTTGTGTCTAGTAGGATTGAGAAACCCTGCCTAGGACCTCTTATGTAAAGTAAGTAAGAAATAAGAATGGAAGTAAAGAAGTTTAAGTTAAAGAAAGGATCTCTATCAGGCGCGAGATCAAAACAGGTAGAACCTATCAAAGAGACAAATAATGTTTTCTACAAACGGGTAGCGAATGAGAATAGACAAAGGTTATTAGATAATACTACAGGAGCTGAAGTGGACTTCTACAACCTACTTAAAGGATTTAAAATCCCATTAGAGAAACAGAAGATTATCTTCCTCTATAAAGGAGATCAGATTGAGAAATTCTATATAGCGGATTTTCAAATCAAAGGAACTAAAGTTCTTGTAGAGATTGATGGTGGATATCACACTACACCTGAACAGAAGATTAAAGACGCATATAGAACTCTTCTCCTGGAACAACAAGGATTTAGAGTACTCAGATATGACAACAGTGAAATGAAGGATCTCATGAAAGTATTTAAGAAGTTAAATGATTTTATTTAAAAGTAATGGAGAAGAAAGTAAAGAAGGAAAAAGAAGTATATGAGTTTAAATCATTTGAAAATGATAAAGGAGTGACTACTGCAGCTCATGTGTGGAATGTGAAAAAGGATAATATTAACTGGAAATAATAACCCCCTCTAGCTGAGATATTCTAGAGCTGAGCCTCTCTACTAAGAGGGGCTTTTTTAATGAACAATTTAAAAACAAATATATGTGGAATAAATTATCAATGTCACAAAAGGCAGAATTGATGGGAATTTATGTGAAGGGTGGAATGAGTTCTTTAGATTAGATGAAGTAGCATTATAATAGTTTTGCTGAGGGTGGTGGATTGAATTTGTAGAGACCTAATGATACAATGATGGTGTAGGATAATACTTAGGTTAAACCATTAGTTCCTAAACCTTTACAACAAAAACTTACAAAGGAACAATTAGAAAAAATGCAATCTGAAAACACTAATTAGAATCCTTTAATGCATAATTTAAATACTGTTGTACAGCAAGGAAAGAAATTCTTTGGTAATCAATCCACTACTTCTCCAAATATTAAAATAGATTTATCTAAAACTCCAATGGGAATTTATGATAATAATAATAAACCAGATATTAATAATGTTTTATTTAATGAATTTATAGAACACAATCCTAATACAATTAGATAGTAGAAGGATTTTATAAATACAAAAGATACACTACTTGGGGATGAAAAAATACCTTTAAGTAAAATAAGTAATTATATGGGTGTTTCTGGAGACAAATTTAAAGTTGGTAATATAAATGAATTTGATTCTAATGATGTAATTGTTCCAGTAAGATCTAAAAATTTAGAAGTTGATAGTGTTGTGTATGATAAAAATATTAAAATATCATCAACACGTTCTGATTACAAAGAAAAACGTAAAACTTTTAATAAAGAATTAGAGATATTATAGGACAGATTAGAGGAAGAATATCCTAATTCTCTTACACAAAAAAAGAGACCATCTTTTATAGATAATATATTTGATATCAAAGAAGCATCACCAGATTCTATAAGAAAATATTACCCTGATGAATTTCCTAAAGAACCAAAAAGATATTAGTTATCTGATAGATTTAAATTTTTTAATAATGGTCAACCTGTAAATTCTAGAGATGTAGTAAATACAATTGGAAAAGGTAAGTTTTTATTAAATTCTCCAGAAACAAATAATAATACTTTTTATAGTATTGATAATCCAGATGTATTAAATAATGAATTACAAAAATATATAAAACAACATAAATCATTTAAACCAATACTTATAGACAATGGTAGATATAGAAATTATGTTTTAAATTCTAATGATGCTCTAGATGATTATGCAAGTAAAGATTTTTTAAGAAAAAATGGTGCTTACTTTTATATGAAAAAGAAATAATATGCCAATATATAAATGCACAAATGAACAATGTTCTCTCTATGAGACGACAATGATTGAGAACAATGTAACCCTTTACTATGATAAAGGGGAATGTAGAGTAGTTGACAGTGGGTGTAAATGTCCTTCCTGTAAATCAAATAGAGAACAAATAAGAGAACCAGGAATGACTACTTATATGAGTGGTGGTCCTAATGTGTGTAAGAAATGAATATACTTATAATAATTTCAATTTTACTCCTGATATATGGAGTATAGATGTACCGAGTTAATCAAAAATGGTGTAAAAGGGTTTGTAAAGTTGAAGAAGATTATAGAAAACTTCTATCACAAAAGAAATCATCTGAAGTAAGACTTGGATAGATCTCTGAGAATTTAGCTCCTTTTCTAAAAGACTTCAAATACAATCCCAAAGAAGCGCACTTCATAGGAATGCCTATAGACTACATCATTTTTGAAGAGGATAAAATTGTATTTTTAGAAGTGAAATCTGGTGAATCGAGATTGAGTCAAAAACAAACTAATATAAAACGTCTCATAAAAGAAGGTAAAATTGAGTGGGACGAAATGAGGATAAATTAAACAATAATATGGAAAGATCAGGATATGTATATATAGTCGAAATGACTGATGAAGAAAAGTTTGAGATATACATGAAATTCTCTAAAGAGGAAATCATTAAAATGCATATTGAACTTGAAAGAGTAATGAAAAACATTGGTTCAATAAATAGAGTATTAGGCCCAACTATATACCCAGTTAATTCAGGAACAGCGCAAATACCTATAGAATATTACTTAGGAACATCTACTGAACAAAAAATATTTTAAAATAATTTAAAAATAAGTACTAAAATATTTGCATATGTCAATTTTTTTACGTATCTTGTAAGAAATTAAAAAACAATTATTATGAAACT
>Ga0209429_10000483_pt1 | contig 26537 bp, 27 predicted proteins | sample BarGraNGADG00212_3_FD_184493 | JGI IMG/M metagenome (GOLD analysis project Ga0209429, IMG submission 184493) | Arctic peat soil microbial communities from Barrow, Alaska - Barrow Graham LP Ref core NGADG0004-212 (SPAdes) (version 2) | ecosystem: Environmental > Terrestrial > Soil > Wetlands >...
TTATGTGGCCATGCAAAGCTCTTGCTTTGTCCTTAACTACTTAAATCTTAATTACTTAACTACTTAAAACTTATGTCCTTCACGCCTCACGCTTCACGAAATACGCTTCACGGGTTGTCACCCTTAATCTCTTAAAACTTTTTCGACCTGCCCCCGACGAATTGAACTTAAAACGTAAAACGTAAAACCTAAAACTATTTTAATCTAAAACCTAACACTCCCTCGAAAAAGAACATTATGTTTGACGATATTTATAAAAAAAGAAAGGTTTTAATCACCGGCCACACTGGCTTCAAGGGATCCTGGCTGGCGATCTGGTTGAAGGAATTGGGGGCGGATGTTGTCGGCTATTCCCTCGAACCGCCCAGCGAGCCCAATAATTTTGAGGCAACGAAACTACAGGAGAAAATAACGCACATTCATGGAGATATTCGCGATCTCGACCGGCTGATGGGGACTTTCAAAAAATATCAGCCTGAATTTGTCTTTCACCTGGCTGCCCAGCCTCTTGTCCGCCTCTCCTACGAAGAGCCGAAATTGACCTTTGATACAAATGTCGGTGGTACGGTCAACGTGTTCGAGGCCGTCCGCAAAACCCCCAGTGTCAAAGTTCTGGTCAACATCACCAGCGACAAATGCTATGAAAACAGGGAATGGGTTTGGGGTTACCGGGAAAACGATCCGATGGGTGGTCATGATCCCTACAGCGCTTCCAAGGGTTGTGCGGAACTCGTTTTCAACGCTTATCTGAAATCGTTTTTCTCTCAGAGCGCCGCCCAAAACAGAACCATCGGCGCCGCCTCCGCCCGGGCGGGCAACGTCATCGGCGGCGGCGACTGGGGTGCGGACCGCCTCGTTCCCGATTGCATCCGCGCCCTGAGCGGACACCAGCCCATCGGCATCCGCAGCCCCCAAGCGGTTAGGCCCTGGCAGCACGTCCTGGAACCCCTCGGCGGTTACCTGCTGCTCGGCGCTGCCCTGTGGCAAGATCCTCAAAAATATTCCGGCGCCTGGAACTTCGGACCCGATGATGGTAGCCACCTGACGGTCGCCGAAATGGCCGACAGGCTTGTCAAATACTGGGGCGATGGTTCCTGGAATGACCTCTCCGACCCGCAGGCCCTTCACGAGGCGAATCTTCTCAAATTGAATTGCGACAAAGCCCACGCAGAACTCCACTGGCACAGCGCCCTCACAATCGACGAATGTTTGCAGATGACAGCGGATTGGTATAAGGAATTTTACTCGGGACCCCAAACAAAAGACATGCACCAATTTTGTGTGGCTCAAATCTGTAAATATCAGAAAAGGACAATAGCAAAAAGGTAACTGATAATGACTACCCCTGAAGCCATTCGCACCCAAATCCTCGATCTCGTCAAAAAGTACCACACGGCGAAGTTTGCCCCCAAATCCTTCGATCCCGACAAGGACCTGGTCCACTACGCCGGGCGGGTCTTCGATGCGGAAGAGATCGTGAATCTTGTCGATGCGAGCTTGGACTTTTACCTGACTGCTAACCGCTACGCCGAGCGCTTCGAATCAGAATTCGCCGACTATCTCGGATTATCCAATGCCCTGCTCGTGAATTCCGGTTCCTCGGCAAATCTGGTGGCCTTAACCACCCTGACCTCGCCAAAGCTCAAAGATCGCCGTCTCAAGCCCGGCGATGAAGTCATTACCACCGCCTGCGGTTTCCCCACGACGCTGAATCCGATTTTACAAAACCAATTGATTCCGGTATTCGTCGATGTGAACCTCGGCGATTACACCGCCATTCCCGAAAGACTTGCCGACGCTATCGGTCCGAAGACGAAAGCCGTCATGATGGCCCACACAATGGGGGTTCCCTTCCATCTCGATGCCGTCATGGATCTCGTGAAAAAGCACAACCTGTGGCTCATCGAGGACAATTGCGACGCCCTGGGCTCCACTTACACCTTACCGTCCTCTGCTCCCAGCTCTTCGCTCTCCGCTCGCCTTACGGGCACCTTTGGCCACCTCTCCACATTTTCCTTCTACCCGGCCCATCACATCACCCTGGGCGAAGGGGGCTGCGTGGCCACGGATGACGACGATCTGGCCCGCATCGCCCGCTCCATCCGCGACTGGGGCCGGGATTGTTACTGCGCCGGGGGGGAAAACAACACCTGCGGGAAACGCTTCAGCCAGCAATTTGGAACCTTGCCATATGGTTATGACCATAAATACGTTTACAGCCATATCGGCTATAACCTCAAAGTCACGGACATGCAGGCCGCCGTCGGCTGCGCCCAGCTCCGGAAACTCGATCAATTCATAACCAAAAGAAAAGATAACTTCAACAAACTCAATGAACTCCTTAAACCCTACGAACCCTATCTCATCCTTCCCAGGGGCACGGTGAACTCAGATCCCTCCTGGTTCGGTTATGTCATCACGGTGAAAGATCAGGCCGGTTTTACCCGCAACGACCTGACCACATTTCTGGAAACCAACCGCATCGAGACCAGAAACCTCTTCAGCGGCAATCTCCTGTGTCACCCCGCATATCAGAACATCCCCCATCGCATTTCGGGGGACCTGACGAACACAAATATCGTCATGAACAACACCTTCTTCATCGGTGTTTATCCCGGCATCGATGACAAGCGATTGAATCATATCAAGGCCGTATTTGATCGCTTCATGGCCGGGGAGCGTGTATCGTAAATGGCCACCCCGCAGAAATTCCGTTGCCTGATAAATAAAATCACCGATCACGGCGATCACGTCTATACCGTTGATCTTGCGCCTGAGCGGCCCGTGCCTCGCTTCAAGCCCGGCCAGTTTCTTCACCTGACGCTTGATGACTACGATCCCAGCGGTTTCTGGCCCGAATCCCGTGTCTTCTCCATTGCCAGTTCCCCTGCCCAAAGGAATAATCTGAGAATCTCCTATTCCGTCAAGGGCCGCTACACCGCCCGCATGGAGAAGGAACTTCAGGAAGGCCGGATGGTCTGGGTGAAACTGCCCTACGGGGATTTAGTGATTCGGGATGAAAACAATGTGGTGCTTCTGGCCGGTGGTACGGGTATAACCGCTTTCATCGCGTTCATCGATGGACTTACCAATGAATTTCAAAACAACATCTTCTTGGCCTATGGCGCCCGCAAACCGGAACTCCTGCTTTATCGGGATTTAATCGACGCCAAGGCAGGTGCCAATAACGGTTTTCACGCTTCTTACTTCGTAGAGACTGATGATAAGAATATGAACGGCTCAACCAGAGGTCAATCAGAGGAATTCTTTACAGGTTTCCTGTCCATCGATGCGATCTGGAACCAATTGAAGAATCCCCAAGAAATAACCTATTACATAGCCGGCCCCCCGGCGATGATTCAAGCCTTAACCGGCAACTTGCTGAGCAAAGGCATTGAACCAGAAAAAATAAAAGTAGATGCTTGGGAGTGAATATGAAAAAGGAAAACAATAAGAATATCCCCGTTGTAATTCTCTGTGGCGGCATGGGGACCCGTTTAGCGGAATATACGGAAGTGCGCCCCAAGCCTCTGGTAGAAGTTGGCGGCAAGCCCATCCTCTGGCATATCATGAAGCACTATGCCCAATATGGTTTCAACGAATTCATTCTCGCCCTAGGCTACAAAGGAGAGCAGATCAAGCGATATTTCCTTGATTTTTATAGCTTGAATCAGGATTTTACCGTGTCGCTCAATGATGGCGAGACCCGAAGCATCAACCAAAATCATTGTGATCCCTGGAAAGTCCATCTCATCGATACTGGTCAAACCACCCTGACCGGTGGCCGCCTCAAACGCCTGGCATCCATGATCAATCAAGAGTATTTCATGATGACCTATGGCGATGGCGTGAGCGACGTGAATCTGGATGCATTACTCAAATTTCATCAGAGCAACAAAGGCTTGGTTACTCTAACCGCCGTCCGTCCCCCGGCCCGTTTTGGCGCTCTTGAATTTGAAGGAAATCAGATCCGCCACTTCAAGGAAAAATCCACCCTCCATGAAGGCTGGATCAACGGGGGCTTCTTTGTTATTAACTCAGAGGCGCTAAGCTACATCAAAGGGGATGTCATGTGGGAACACGCCCCGATGGAAAAACTGGCAGGAGAGGGCGAACTTTACGCCTACAAACACGAAGGCTTCTGGCAGTGCATGGATACCGCCCGTGATCTTAAATATTTAGAGGATGTTTGGCAAACGGGCAAAGCCCCCTGGAAGACCTGGTGAAACATGAATGATCCTTCCAAAAACCCCCTTGCCGAGGACCTCGATCATATCCTCTCCCACACCCGCGATCTATGGGAAGAGCTTCGGGATCAGAGAATATTCATCACGGGCGGCACGGGTTTTTTCGGCTGTTGGCTTCTCGAAAGCTTTGCCTGGGCGAATGATAAACTCCGCTTAAATGCCGAAGCCCTGGTTCTTACCCGCAATTACGAAACCTTTTTGAAGAAAGCGCCCCATCTGGCCTCCAATCCGGCGATTAAATTTCACATTGGTGACGTACGGGATTTTGAATTCCCCGAAGGGCATTTTCCATTTGTTATCCATGCCGCCACAGAGGCCAGCGCCAAACTGAACGAAGAAAATCCCCTCCTGATGTGGGACACAATCACAGAAGGAACCCGCCATACGCTGGAATTTGCCCGGCACGCGGGAACAAAGAAATTTTTGCTTACCAGTTCCGGGGCGGTTTATGGAAAACAACCGCCTGAGATGACCCACATCCCGGAGGGATATACCGGCGCCCCCGATCCCACAGATCCCAACTCCGCCTATGGGGAAGGAAAACGGGCGGCTGAGATGCTTTGCACGATGTACGCGAAAATGTACGGCATCCAGACCAAGATCGCCCGCTGTTTTGCCTTTGTTGGACCCCATTTGCCTCTCGATGTCCATTTTGCCATAGGCAACTTCATCCGCGACGGCCTTCAGGGTGGTCCTATTCAAGTCAACGGCGATGGAACCCCTTACAGATCTTACCTGTATGCTGCCGATTTGGCGATCTGGTTGTGGACCATTCTCTTTCAAGGGGTACCTTGTCGGCCTTATAATGTCGGGTCAGAAGTGGATTTATCTATCAGCGCACTCGCAAAGATTGTAGTTGAAACATTTCCAATGGCGCAGGAAGTGCGAATTGCAAAAAAAGCTATCTCTGAAAAACCATCAGAGCGTTATGTGCCTTCAACGAGTAGGGCAAAACTTGAATTAGGGTTAAGCCAACAAATAAAATTGCATGAAGCAATAGACAAAACTGCATGCTGGAATGAATAGTTATGAACGATTCAGGAGAATCAATATAAATAAATAGGCAAAGGAGGAGGTATCAATAATGGCTGAAGTAAAGATCGGTGATAGTTGGGTAGGTGATGGGCATCCTTGTTATATAATTGCGGAGATTGGTATTAACCACAATGGTGATATCGATGTTGCCGAGAGATTAATAGATCTTGCCAAGCTTTCGGGATGTGATGCAGTTAAATTTCAGAAAAGAACTATTGATGTCGTTTATTCTGCGGAAGAATTAGCAAAACCTCGCGAGAATCCTTTTGGAGAAACGAACGGCGATTTGAAATATGGTTTGGAATTTGGACTTGAAGAATATAAAGAATTTGATAGATATTGCAAAGAAAAGAACATGATGTGGTTTGCATCCTGCTGGGATGAAGGCTCTGTTGATTTTATAGATCAATTTAAAGTTCCTTGTTACAAGATCGCGTCGGCAAGTTTAACTGATGATGAACTTCTAAAACACACAAGAGCAAAAGGGAAACCGATTATAATGTCTACGGGAATGAGCACGTTAGAACAGATCGATCATGCCGTTGAAAGCATAGGGAAAGATAATCTAATAATATTACATACAACGAGTACATACCCGGCACTTTATACAGAACTTAACCTGTCAATTATACCGGCGCTACGAAAACGATATGGTGTTCCAGTAGGATATTCCGGTCATGAGACGGGCATTGCGTCTTCCACTGCCGCCGTGGCATTAGGTGCATGCGTGGTGGAACGGCACATCACACTAGACAGGGCCATGTGGGGTTCTGATCAGGCCGCTTCTTTAGGACCTAGCGGCGTAATCAAAATGATAAATGAGATACGTTTAGTAGAAACCTCAATGGGTGATGGCGTGAAAAGAGTGATCGAGCGTGAGGAGCCGATAATTAAAAAGCTGCGCCGAAAAGGATAGCTCAATGAAAAAGATAAAAGCAGTGGCTTTGGATGTTGATGGTGTTTTGACTGACGGTACATTTATATGGGGACCCCATGGAGAAGAGTATAAGCAGTTTTCATTTTCTGATGTTATGGGGATTTCATTAGCTTCCAAAGCGGGAATAATATTTACATTGATTTCGGGGGAAGATAATATCCTGATTGACAGGTTTGCTGAAAAAATGAAAATTGCTAATCTATACAAAGGAACAAAAGATAAAGCGGCGGCATTAATTTCATTTGCGAAAAAAAATAAACTTGACCTTAAACAAATTTGTTTCATGGGCGATGATGTGAACGACATTGGCGCATTGGAACTGGCCGGTTTGTCAGCCGCGCCTGCAAATGCCCATGAAAGCGTGAAGCGGAAAGTAAAATTTGTGACAACAAAAGCTGGCGGCAATGGTGCAGTTAGAGAACTATTAGATTTAATTTTATCAAAAAAAAATGAAGAATAAAAATATAAAGCTTTCTGACTATGTGTTTCAATTCATCGCCGATATGGGAGTAAAACATGTATTCATGTTTCCTGGTGGCGGTGCCATGCACTTAGTTGATTCTTTAGGCCGCTGTAAAGGTCTCCAATTTGTGTGTAATCTTCATGAACAAGCATGTGCAATTGCAGCAGAAGCTTATTCAAGAGTAACGAATAATTTAGGGGTAGCATTAGTGACGACAGGTCCAGGAGGTACAAATGCAATTACTGGCGTTGCAGGGGCATGGTTGGAGTCTACTCCGTGTCTTATTGTTTCCGGTCAGGTAAAACGTACAGATATGAAGCGCGATTTGGGTGTTAGGCAGATCGGACCTCAGGAATTAGATATTGTGTCTATTATTCAATCAATTACTAAATATGCAGTTACAGTAACAGATCCATTGACTATTCGTTATCACCTTGAAAAGGCTATTTGTTTAGCGCAAAAAGAACGCAAAGGGCCTGTATGGATTGATATTCCTCTTGATGTTCAAGCTGCACAAATCAATCCAGAGAAGCTAAAAGGATTTCAAAAAGACAGTAACCCACAACAATCAAATGAACTATGTTTGGCTGTTGAGCAAACTATCGCATTACTAAATTCATCCAAGCGACCAGTACTCCTTTTAGGAAACGGCGTAAGAACGGCGGGCGCAGAAAAGGTAGTACTGAATCTTGTTGAAACACTAAATATTCCTGTTTTGACAACGTGGATGGGTACGGATCTTCTATGGGATGATCATCCCCTCTTTTTTGGTAAACCAGGAACTGTTGCTTCACGAGGAGCGAATTTCACAGTCCAAAATTCTGATTGCTTTATTTCTATTGGCGCCCGGCTCGATGCAGCAGTCATCGGTTTTGATAAGACCAAGTTTGCCAGGCAAGCAAAAAAAATAATTATTGATATTGATCTTCATGAAATTGCTAAATTAAACATTCCTGTAGATGTGTCTGTAAATGCTGATGCGAAAGTTTTCATTGAAGAATGTTTAAGGCAGAAGCGGTTGGTTCGAAAACGATCTCGCAGTACTTGGATAAATTATTGTAGAGAGTGGAAACAGAAATATCCTGTCGTACTTCCGGAATACTGGAGCCAACAACAATATGTGAATACATATGTTTTATCATCGGTTCTGGCGGATGAGTTGACTGATAGTGATTTGATTATTCCTGGAAGTTCCGGAGCAGGTATTGATACTTTTTGGCTTGCCTTTAGAGTAAAAAAAGGACAACGATTATTCAGCACAGGTGGATTAGGGGCAATGGGATTTGGATTGCCGGCAGCTATAGGAGGTTGCCTAGCAAGTGGTGGAAAACGCACTATTTCTGTTGATGGTGATGGTGGCTTTCAATTAAATATTCAAGAATTAGAAACTGTAGCACGTCTAAATTTACCAATTAAGTTTTTCATAATCAACAATAACGGTTATGCATCTATTCGCTCAATGCAACGAAATCATTTTAAAGGGCATTTGGTTGCCTGTGATGAATCATCGGGGTTAACGCTCCCAGATATCAAGAAACAGGCTAATGCATATGGTATCAAAGCAGTTCAATTAAAGAATCATAAAAATATTAATGCTAATATTCGTAATATTCTTAAATATCCCGGTCCGGTTATTTGTGAAGTATTAACCGATCCAGATCAAAGTATAGGTCCACGTTGCTCGTCCACTGTTCGGAATGACGGCACAATAGTCAGCAAGCCTTTGGAAGATTTATGGCCATTTCTAAACCGCCAGGAATTTTTAGCGAACATGCTGATTCCACCTGTTGAAGAATGAAAAATAATTAAGAGCACCTATCTGTAAAAAAGGAGTTAATATTGAGGATTGGTATAATGCAAGGAAGACTTGTTCCCCCCGAGGGAAATAGATTTCAATCTTTTCCTCGGCAGTCGTGGAATTTAGAGTTCCCCAATGCTCAAAAGGCCGGTATAGACTGCATAGAATGGATCTACGATGTTTACGGAGCGGATATTAATCCTATTATTACTGATTCTGGCATTGACGAAATAAAAAGACTGTGTATTAAATATGACGTCCATGTAACTTCTGTTTGTGCGGATTACTTTATGGATAAACCATTTTTACGGACTACGCCAGTTGAACGTACTGAGAGAATAGAAAAACTGCTTTGGCTATTGCGCCGCTGTGTAAAGCTTGACATTATTAGAATTGTTCTGCCTTTTGTAGATGCTTCTGAGATAAAAACAGATTCTGAATTTAACGATGTTGTCAGTTTATTGAAGCAAGCTTTGCCGATTGCAGAGGAAACAGGTATCGAACTCCACTTAGAGACATCATTACCACCTGCACGGTTTAAAGAGCTTTTAGATAAAATCCCGCATCCATTTTTAAAGGCGAATTATGATTCAGGGAATAGTTCATCCCTCGGCTATCATCCCTGCGACGAATTTGCTGCCTACGGTGCGCGAGTTGGGAGTGTGCACATCAAGGATCGTATCCGTGGAGGGCGCACTGTACCGTTAGGAATGGGTGATGCAGACCTATCGGTTTTGTTCGATTGCCTCAAGGCAATGGACTATTCTGGTGATTTTATACTTCAAGTTTCGCGCGATGTGCCTGGAAATGAAATTGCCTGGGCGAAGCGAAATCGCGCTATTGTGATGGATTTCATGGCGAAAGCAATGCCGTCTGTAAAGGAGACAGCATGAAAATTCTGATGGTGGGACTGGGCGGCATCGGACAGCGTCACGTCCGCAACCTGCGGGCACTGATGGGATCGGAAGTAGACATTCTGGCCTATCGCGTCCGCGGCCTATCGCAGACGTTCACCGATCAATTGGTCATTGAGGCTGCCACGGAGGTCGAAGAAAAATACAACCTGCGCGTCTACACCGATCTCGATGAGGCCATCAAGCAAAAGCCGGAAGCTGTCTTTGTATGCAATCCCAGCAGCCTGCACATGCCTATTGCTCTCAAGGCCGCGCAGGCAGGTTGTCACTTGTTCATTGAAAAACCATTGTCCCACAATGAAGAGCATGTCCAAGACCTGATCAGCATGGTAGAAAGCCAACACTTGGTTTCACTTGTCGGCTATCAGATGCGCTTTCATCCCTGCCTGCAACGCCTGCACTCGCTACTGCAACAACAGGCCATTGGTCGAGTCCTGGCAGTGCGGGTGGAAGTCGGAGAATATCTGCCAGGCTGGCACACTTTTGAAGATTATAGACAGATGTACGCTTCCCGGCAGGAACTCGGAGGTGGCGTTATTCTATCGCAGATTCACGAGTTGGACTATGTGTACTGGCTATTCGGGTTGCCCCACCGCATGTTTGCGCTGGGAGGCCATCTCAGCAGCCTGGAAATCAACGTCGAAGATACGGCCAGTATCCTGATGGAGTGCGTTGTCCAAGGATACAAGGTGCCTGTTCATGTGCATCAGGATTATATCCAACGCCCTCCCAGCCGAACTTGTCAGGTCATCGGCGATGCAGGGAAAATTGCAGTGGATTTGCGTGCTCTGACTGTAAATGTCTTTGACGGCCAAGGGAATCTCGCTGAGGCCGACACGTTTAATGATTTTCAGCGTAACCAGCTTTTCTTGGATGAGTTGCAGCATTTCCTGACGTGCTTGCAGGGCAAACAAGCGCCGCAAGTAACGGTACGTGATGGTGCACAAAGCCTTCGGATGGCGCTGGCTGCCAAAGAGTCATTAGCGACAGGGCAAGTTGTGGAATTAGGGTAGTGATCACATGAAAAACCTGCATGATATGTTTGACCTGACCGGCCGCGTGGCGATCATCACGGGTGGACTGGGGTTTCTCGGCCAGAAACATGCCGAAACCGTCGCCTGCGCTGGCGGAATCCCCGTGATGGTGGATATTCGTATTCCAAGCGCTGCGGTGCAAGGTATAGACACTTGGAAGAGCCGCTTTGGCGCTCAAGCCTGCGCGCTGAAATGCGATATCACAAATCCGGAAGAGGTGCACGCGTTGCTGGCCGAGGTTCTGAAACGCTACGGACGCGTGGACATTCTGATAAACAACGCGGCCAACAACCCCAAAATGGAAAACACTTCAGGTGTTAACTTTTCTCGCTTGGAACATTTTCCTCTGGCCCAGTGGCAGGCCGACCTTACTGTAGGACTGACCGGTTCTTTCCTTTGCAGCCAGGTCTTCGGCACGGAGATGGCGAAGCGCAAGCAGGGCGTGATCGTCAACATATCCTCGGACTTGGGCGTAATTGCCCCTGATCAACGCATCTATCGGCAGGAAGGGTTGCCGGAGGAACAGCAACCAGCAAAGCCGGTTACGTATTCAGTTGTCAAGCACGGACTGATCGGTCTGACAAAATACCTCGCAACCTACTGGGCCAACTCAGGGGTCCGCGTAAACACTCTTTCCCCTGGTGGCGTTTTCAACGGGCAACCGGAGGATTTTGTCGCGCGGTTGACCAACCTGATTCCGATGGAACGCATGGCTGATTACGACGAATTGCAGGGGGCGATCCTCTTTCTTTGTTCTGATGCTTCCTCTTATATGACTGGGACCAATCTGGTGATAGATGGAGGCAGAACATGCTGGTAAAAAGTGTTTTGGAATCAGCGTTGGACGCGCTTCTCTCCAAGGGAGTTTTTACATCCGTCAGCGCTCCTTTCGAAGAGTCAATTATTTTTTTAGAGCGAGCGGCGCGATATGAAAATGATCGGGAAACTGGTCAAAGAATGATGAATGATCGCTGCCAGGGGCAAATTGCATGAGCTTGTCTTTTTCAAAGCTTCTTGAGACAGATATCGAAGCGGCGCTGGAACAGCGGTTTCCGCCCCTGAATCGTCTGTTCGATCAAAAAACGCCCGTCATTCTCTATCCTGCTGGTCGTTTGTCGCGTGCCGCCACGGTGGAACTGCAAAAACGTGGGGTTGCGGTCATTGGTTTTGGCGACCGCAACGCCACGCTTTGGGGAATTTCCATTGACGGGCTCCCGGTTTTTTCCCCACAGCAAATCATGGAGCAATATTCCAGCTGTTCGATTCTGGTGAGCACAAGCCTGTATGATTCGGAAGTGTTCGAATTGTTTACGAAGGGCGGTTGCCAGTGGGTCTATCCCATGCCATGGCTTTCCCACCGCCTGCCGGATATGTTTGCCAACCGGGAGTACAAGGGAGCGTTGGAAGCCGTTGCGAATCCCCAGAACCATGACGCCATCAACCACGCTTTCCGTCTTTTTGTTGATGAGGGGTCGCGGCGGACTTTTGCAACAAAAATTGAATACCTGCTGACCTTTGAAAAACGGCGCCTAGACGAAATACGCTCCCGCAAACAAATCTATTTTGATTCGGAAATCCTTCAACTCTCTGATCATGAAGTGGTGTTGGACGGAGGGGCGTTCAAGGGAGATACTTTGGAGAAGTTTTTGGAAATCTCCAAGGGGATATTCAAGGAATACCATGCCTTTGAACCTGACTCAGGAAACTTTGCCTTGCTTCAACGGAAAGCGTCCGTTGATCCGCAACGGATTTTTGCCATACGTTGCGGGCTGGCCAATCAGTCAGGCGCGCTGCAATTTATCAGCACATCGGGCGCGGACGCGCAATTTGCCGGCGAAGGTCAGCAGGGGGGTGAATCACTACCCGTGATCAGTGTGGACGAATACATCATTGGACGTCAACCGCCAACCTTCCTGAAGTTGGACATTGAAGGTTTTGAAGCGTCGGCTCTGAGAGGTGCGGCCAATCTGATAGCCAAGCATCAGCCGGTGTTGGCGATATCCGCTTACCATTATCCGGAAGACCTCTGGAAAATTCCAAACCTGATCCATGAGTTGAATCCAGACTATTGCCTGCTCATCCGGCACTATACGCGTGAAATTGATGATACGGTCTGTTATGCCATACCCCGGTGGAGGATGAAACCATGACGGTATCGGAGGGAGCACGGGGAGCGTTCCGCAGAATCTGTGCGATATGCGGAGGAACCGAAGGAGAGTTGCTCTACCAACAACGGTTTATCAAGGAGGAAAACGCGAGTTTCCTGGAAGGTTATGATGTTGTGGCTTGTGGTAACTGCGGATTTGCTTTTGCGGACGGCATTCCAGATCAGCAATGGTTTGACGCCTACTACGGCGCGATGTCGAAGTACGAAGAAAGCGCTCGGGGCGGAACTGAATCGATATGGGAAGTTGAAAAAATGCGGGCGGTAGCCCAGGCCATGATACCCCATGTGCCGGAGCATTCCGCGCAGATCGTGGACATTGGCTGCTCCACCGGACGGCTGCTGGCGCATTTCCGCGATGCGGGATTTGAGCACATTCTTGGGGTAGATCCATCTCCCGCCTGTTCCCAAATTGCCATGGAACGATTTGGGATACAGGTGAATACAGGTACCTTCTCCAACCTTGACCTTCCGGAAGGTTTTGCGGATGTCATGATCCTTGCGGGTGTGTTGGAGCATGTAAGAGATCTCGGTCAGGCGCTTGACAAAGTAGCATTCCACATCAAAAAGGGCGGCCGGGTTTTTATTTCCGTGCCCAATGCTTCCCGTTATGCGGAAGGCGAAGATGCGCCATTTCAAGAATTCAGCATGGAACACATCAATTTCTTCGGCCCAGGCTCGTTGTCCAATCTTATGGCAACCCGGGGGTTCGTTCCCATCGCCATGATCGAAGACATACTGCCAGTGAATCTTCGGACAAAAACATCGGTTGTGCATGGCATCTTTTGCAAGTCGGAGGAGGCATCTTCCCGGCCTTTCCAAATGATCGAGGACACAAAAACAATTGCTGGACTGAGAAATTATATTACGCAGTGCCGAAGCGAAGATGAAAGAATTCGGGACATTGTTGCCGGCCTGGTTCAGGAGAAAAAACCTTTGATAGTGTGGGGCGTCGGCACCCACACGCTTCGTTTGTTGGCGGAGAGTTCCCTGGGACAGGCGAACATTGTGGCTTTCGTGGATGGGAACCCACGTTACCATGGATGTCAAGTGCTCAATCGGCCAGTCTTGGCACCCAAGGCTCTTCCAGACTATCCGGATGTGGCTGTGCTCATTTCCAGCCGCGCCTATCAGGAAGAAATCGCATCGGAGATCAGGCAAACGTTGAAGTGTACGAATGAAATTGTCCGTTTTTATTCCTTAACCCATCCAGACCTTTGAGCGGCACGTCAACCCATATCCTATAAAACCAACATGCAGATATCTCATCTAAAAAAGTGGCTTTCGCAGACTGCCGGTGTCGATAGGGCTGTCGCCTACTCCGTTTCAGGAAGAATCTGGCAAATAATTGCCGGGGTCGTCAGTATCATCTTGATTGCTCGCTTCATAACGCGCTCTGAGCAGGGCTATTTATACACCTTTCAGAGCTTATTGGCATTCCAACTCCTGTTCGATTTGAGTCTGTCCGCTGTTTTAGTTCAATTTGCCGGTCATGAAATGGCCCATTTGAAATGGCAGACAGAGGGGACGGTAGCGGGCGAATCCGGAGCAAAATCAAGGTTGGCCTCATTGATCAGAATTTCTTTCAAATGGTATTCGATTGCTGCCCTTTTGATGCTCCTACTGTTGACAACGGGTGGGTACATTTTCTTTGAGATTAAAGAGGTCGCACAGGACCCTGTTAATTGGCAGGCGCCCTGGATGCTCTTATGCACTGCCGCCTCCATCTTGATGATATTCACGCCGATCTTAGGAATAATCGAAGGCTGTGGCAAGGTTGCCGAAGTCGCCATTTTCAGGATAATACAGGATTTTATTTGTGCTTTGATTTATTGGTTTGCGCTGGTTTCCGGTCTTAAGTTGTTTGCGGTGCCCATCCTGTTCTTTACAAGGGTCGCCGCGCTTCTAGTTTATCTGCTGGTTTTCAGAAGACGATTCCTGTTTGACCTGATATCAACGGGTGTTAGCCATAAAATTAATTTTAAAAAAGAAATATGGCCCTTCCAATCGCGATTCCTCGTATGTGCGATTGCGAGTTTACTTGCCTCATTCTTGACGATCCCAATCGTATTTGCTGCCCAAGGGCCTGTTGTCGCCGGCCAGTTAGGAATGACTCTTCAAATAACCAGCGCGCTTTTATCGGTTTCGATGGTCTGGATCTCTACGAAAGTCCCCTTGTTCTGCAATCTGGTAGCCCTGAAGAAATACGATGAACTCGATCGAACGTTTCGTAAAATTAGCAGGCAATCGTTTTCCGTAATGCTGATCTTATCAAGTGGCATCATTCTCATGATAATAGCCGTAAATAAACTTCTGCCGTCCTTTGCCATACGTTTGGCCGATCCGGCGACAGCGGCGCTACTGGTTCTTGCTATTTTGCTGGCATTCCCAAACATCGCAGGTTCGAGTTATCTACGAGCCCATAAACGTGAGGTTACGGCTCCAGCTAACATATCAATCGCACTCATCACGCTCTTCCTAGTTTATTTTGCGTCCCGGCATGCAGGTCTCTTATATATAGGCATCGTGCAGGCTGTGAGTAGCGGTGTGTTGTCCTTCTGGGTTTATTCGCTTTTCATACGTTACAGGCGGCAATGGCATACCGAACCTTCGAAAGGTACATTGGGGAATTAAACTAATGACGGGAGTAACCGTTAATCAAAAGCTGGTATCCGGAAGAGGATAATTTAACTATGACTAAATTAAAATTGTTCAAACTTTTCGCCAAGGTTATTCTTATGCCATTTTTAATATTAGAAAAGGCACTAACTCTTTTGGCATCCCTCTCAACCAAAAGCGCATTGGCAATAAATTTGTTTATTTCAGCAATAAAACAAATACCAAAAAAACTAAGAAAAAATAATACTTTCCAATTAGTACCAATAAACCAGCTTCCGGGCTTTACTAAAATAGCCGAAGCCCAAGGTGGAATTGAGAAAATTGGTTTACCTAAAATAGTCGGGCTTTCAAACGGAGGGAGTATTTCGGTGAATATGCCCGGCGATTACCTCTGTAAATTGAATAATGTTTCTTTTGTTCCTTATTCAGATTTCATACGTGATGAGCACGGACATGTTGCCAATGAAAAACTGTTTCGCAAAGAATATGATGTTTTAATTCCGCGCGATAGGGATATTATAGAAATCAAAGGCAAAATCATTAGGTTATCTAATAAAAAAGATAAAATTCATTCTAAAGTTGCTTTTAATCTTATGGGAACCTATTCACATAACTGGGCTCACTTTTGGGCACAGTATTATCCTAAACTGAGTTTTTTGAATGACTTGCCGAAATTAGAAGAGATAGATTTAATAATTCCGAAAAACACCGATCCACATATCAAATACCTTATAGAATATGAGCTAAAAAATTACCCACACATTCGTACTTTGGAGGTTGATATAGAATCCGAAATAGTATGTGAGAAATTATACCATGTTTTACTTGGTACTTTTTTGGCTGATGATGCATATTTTCCAACCCCCTTTGCTATTCTAATTTCTAATTCAACAGTAAAATTTTGGAATGAGAAAGCATTGGTATTAGTTCCCAAAGACGCTAAACAATATCGAAAAATTTTTATTGGACGAACAGGGGGTAGGAGCTTAAAAAACTATAATGAAGTTTTAAACTTTTTTATTGACAAAGGATTTGAAGAAATATTTCCACATTTATTAAATATAGAAGATAAAATAAAAATATTTAGTGAAGCAAAATACATTGTAGGTCCCGCTTCCTCAGGCTTTGTTAATTCTATTTATTCACAATCAGGCACTAAAATATTGGCATTTATAAATTCTTATCGTTATTTAGACACCTATGGGGTGAAGTTTTCTAATTATAAAAAACATGAGTCTTATTTTATGACGGGGAAGGATGATAATTTAAAAGACATGAATTCAAACTATGAAATTAGTTTGAATGATATAAAACTATTTTTAGAGGAAAATAATTTTTTAGATAACCAGGTGTTATAAGAGGGAGCGCTGCATTCCCCTTATCGAGAGATTTGAACAACGGTTTATTTCAGAGTAATGGAGTTTCCCCCCAATTTTTTCGAGTATCACATTTCGATCCCGGCCGATGAATCGACCTTGAATCGGATAAAATGGCTATGACGAGTTCCATTTTGCCTCCATAATGCCGCATTTAGCGTAGGGGGGCATTTTTATTGTGTTTTCTCTTGAACCTTCTATAGGAGATATAGGATGAACCAACCAGAAAAACCAATATATGTCACCCAACCCTTTCTTCCTCCACTGGAAGAATTTCTGCCATATCTCGAGCAAATATGGGAGAGCAAATGGCTCACCAACAGCGGCCCATTTCATCAGGAACTGGAGAAAAAGTTGGCCGATTATCTTGGGGTAGAGCATCTTGCCTTGTTTGTCAATGGCACGCTCGCCCTTGTTACGGCACTTCAAACGTTACGGATTACCGGAGAGGTCATTACCACACCATTTTCATTTGTTGCCACTGCCCATTCCCTCCTGTGGAACGGTATCAAGCCTGTATTTGTTGATATCCAACCGGCAACGTTCAATCTTGATCCGGAAAAGATCGAAGCGGCAATCACACCCCACACTACTGCGATTATGCCGGTGCATGTATATGGAAGGCCGTGTGATGTGGAAAAGATACAGAAGGTTGCAGATATATATGGTCTTAAGGTCATTTATGATGCGGCGCACGCGTTTGGGGTCAACTATAAAGGCGAGAGTCTTTTGAAGCATGGAGACCTGTCAACATTGAGTTTCCATGCGACAAAAGTATTCAATACCTTTGAGGGCGGCGCCATAGTTTGTCCTGACGCTAAAACGAAGAAACGAATTGATGACTTAAAAAATTTTGGCTTTGCTGATGAGGTTACCGTAGTAGCGCCTGGAATCAATGCTAAAATGAATGAAGTGCAGGCGGCATTTGGATTATTGCAGCTTAAGCATATTGATAAGGCAATAGATCGAAGACGTGAGATAGATGTACAATATCGTGAACAACTTTCGTCTGTTTCAGGTATTTTCTGTCCACCATTGCCTGTTGAGACAACCTACAACTATTCCTATTTCCCTATCATGGTCGAGAAGGAATATTCGCTTACTCGCGAAGAACTTTATGAAAAACTTCGTCAACATAATATCTATGCACGACGCTATTTTTACCCATTGATTAGTGAGTTTCCGATGTATCGAGGCTTGCCGTCGGCGGCACAATCTAATTTGCCGATGGCGAGAAAGGTTGCAGATCAGGTGATTTGTTTGCCCATCTACCCGCAACTTCTATCTGAGGATGTTGCCCGTATAGTTTCGTTAATTGCCGGGACAAATAACCGATAAAAAATGGCCCCGAAAATAAGGGCAAAATTTAAAACCAAAATTATGCAAAGCTTTTCAAGGGGGAGCTTGCGATGAATATAATGATAGCAGGGGCAAGCGGTGGAATTGGGAATTATCTAACAGAACAATTCGATGTTGATGGAAATTTACTATATCTTACCTATAATAGTTCACGAGATAAAGTATTTCCAGTAACCCAAGCTCAGTCAATAATTCATAAATGTGATTTTTCAAATTCAAAAGATGTCGAATGCGTTTTCTCACAGATTACCTCACTGGATGTGTTGATAAACACAATGGGGCATGTGGAAAATAATTTAATTAAGAATATGGAAGAGGGAGAGTGGGACCGAGTTATAGCCTCAAATCTAAAGACTATATTTTTATCTTGTAAAAGTGGTGTGTCAAAAATGGTTGATAACGGACATATTATCAACATTTCAAGTGTTCTGGGCAATATGGGAATGATCGGCGCTACTAATTATGTTGCGGCAAAAGGAGCCGTCGAAGCTTTTACTAAATCTTTTGCTATGGAATGTCTATTGAGCCGGAGAATTTTTGTGAATGCAATAGCGTTGGGATATTTTAAAATTGGATTGGGATTAAACCTCAAAGAGAATATATTCAAAATGATTTGTGAGAAAATACCATTGAAAGAGTTTGGTGAACCGGAAGAAATAATGAAGGCTGTTAATTACATAATATCTTCAAAATATATGGTGGGTCAAATTCTTCACATAAATGGAGGATTGATGCGATGACGGGGGAAAATAGGTTAGCCGCACTTGGATTAAAAAGTTACGGAAAGAACGTCACAATATGGCCCCTTGCCAAGATCGTGCAGCCGGAAGTCATTTCTATCGGCAATGATGTGATTATTGACGATTTCGTATTCCTAATGGGCGGAAGAAAAACAGACATCGGGGATTTTATCCATATTGGGTCATTCACGTCCATCACGGGCGGCGGTGAATTTATCATGGAAGACTTCTCGGGATTGTCTTCGGGGGTTCGAGTCTTCACAGGTCATGAGGATTATACGGGTGGTTATCTGACGAATCCGACTGTGCCTGAGCCATACCGCCATGCGTTCAGATTATTCGTTAAAATTGGAAAACACGCCGTCGTTGGCGCTAACGCCGTCATCTTGGCAGGCATTACAATTGGAGAAGGGTGCGCAATCGGCGCATGCTCCTTGATCCTGAAAGATTGTGATCCCTGGACCATATACGCGGGAGTCCCGGCAAAACCGATCGGCAAAAGGCCGAGCGAGAAAATTCTTGAACTGGAAATGAAACTGCGGGAGTGTTTTTAAAGGAATACTATGCGAAAAACAATCTTATTATCACGTGGTCTGAGTAGCGACAGATGAAGCAGGAAGGGTTAGTCTGATGCAAGAAGAAAAAATACCAAAGGTATCCGTATGTGTCGTTACCTATAACCACGTTAAATACATTCGGCAGTGCCTGCAAAGCCTCGTTGAACAAAAAACTAATTTCTCTTTTGAAGTGATTGTGGGAGATGATTACTCGACGGATGGTACGAGGGTTATCATTGATGAATTCGTACAGAAATACCCGACAATTATCAGGCCAATATACCAAAAGAAGAATATTGGCCCTCTTGCCAACTACATGGCTATACATCGAAGTGCAAAAGGCTCTTACGTCGCTCACATGGATGGAGATGACTATGCGTTACCCGGTAAACTACAAAAGCAGGCGGACAAATTAGATCATGAGCCTGGCATAAATATTTTGTGGCATCGAATGGAGCTGGTTAATGACAATGGTTTACGAAGAGCGCATCCTGATCTAAAAGCACCATATTTGAATGTTAATATATCAAGAGCTGACCTGATGTTGTACGGCCCGTTCGGCCAGCATAGCTCAACAATGTATCGTAAGGAAAACTTTTCTCTACGATACGCAGATTTTCAAGCGGTAGATTGGATATTATCTGTAGAACTAATCGGTGATGGCTCCGGTTTTATGCTGCACGATTTACTTGGGGTCTATAGGGTACATTCCGAAGGTCTGACTGGCGGTGCGGTGGCAAACAGTAAAACTCGGGGGTTAGTTTGTGACTGTCAGTTAGATTTGATGAAACGATTTCCTGAACATAAATCTTTGGTTGCCCTGCGAGCGCTTTTCACTACCGCATTCGATTTTATATCTTTCAGGAAATATTTCATTAAATCGTTAAATGTTCTTATTCAAGCCAAAACAATTCCTAAGCTATCTGCCGCTCTTAAATTACTCAAGTTCTGTCGTTTTTCAAAACTACCCGCTGAATTTAAATTGGTGAAAAGAGTATGAATAAGTTCAGAAAAGAAGATTACTTTGCTCAAGTTGTTGACTTTCTGGACTCTCATCCGAAAGTAGGTGTAGTAGGGCCTAAGGTCCTTAATGCCGCCGGATCGTTTCTACCTCAATGTCGGAACGACGTATTGTGACTATACGAAGAATCATTATCAATCCGCTTTTCGTTTTCCTGGGAGTTTGGGCAATTGCCTTTCTTCTGTTGAAGATAGACGTCAGCTCAATAGTAGAGCTGTCTCTGCCGGATGGATTTGCTTTTCAAGCTATGCTGGTTGCCATTGGCGCGGTTATTGGGTATGGAATCGGTTTTTACTGGCTGAGTAATTTTCGAAGACGATCTAAGCAATTTACTAACGAGCACAAAAATTTAAGTCATATAATCCTTCGTTTATTTCCAATTATATGTTTTATTTTCTTAATCACCGTGGTTGTGGGCGGCGGAATTCCAATTGTGTATTATCTGACAGGAAGCGGGCCATCCTACGCTGAATTCGGCATCCCGACCGTGCATGGTTTTTTTAATTCGCTGTTGTTGTTCGTTGGGACATTGGCTTTCTGGGCGTTGATGGACTTTTCGTCACGGCGGTGGATTCGACCTGTGTTTCTGATCTGTCTCGCTATACCGATAATTGCCGTTCATCGGGCGTCTTTAATGATCCTGATAGTCCAATGCGCGGTCGTCTATATTGCCTTGCGAATACGTCACCTTAATAAACGTGTTGTTATTCTTGCCCTCTTGCTGGCGTTCACCATCGTCGCCTTTGGCATTATCGGGAATCTCCGTAGCGGCGAGCTCGGCCAGCGGGCCGCGCTTCAACCGGAGTATGAGTGGATACCGTCTTGGGCGCTGTGGTTCTATATGTATTTAACTACTCCGCTAAGCAATTTCGCTTGGGCAACGACCATGAATTTTGTCCATACTTCTGGGGCGGCAAGCCTCTCCAGCCTGACGCCAACCGTCGTGCGTACGGCTATTTGGGGAGAGGCACCCCCGATTATGCTGGAATTTGGGGAACGAACTTTTAACGTCGCCTGCTATGCGATGCCGCTATATCTTGATTGGGGATGGTCAGGGGTGATTTTTTTTACCGGCTTCATCCTAATGCTGGCCGGATATTTTTTCCGGACATTTCTTTGTCGTCATTCGCTCTATGACTTATTGCGGTTGTCCGTGCTCTTGCAGATTATTATAATGACGATATTTGCTAACTTCTTGTTGTCAGCGGCCATCATTTTCGAGTTGATGTTGACCTTCCTGTTCCGCAGGTTCTTGATTCGCATTGATGCGTATGGCAAACATAGGCAAGATATTGTTAATGTTCGTAAAAATTGGTTGACTAAAACAGTTGGGCATAATGACTAAACGAGTCCTCGTGTTGATGGCTACCCACAACGGAATCCAATGGGTGGATGAACAACTTAAATCGATCCGGGCCCAAGAAGGTGTAGAAGTATCAATCTTGGCCTCTGACGATGCGTCTACTGATGGGACTTTTGAGTATCTGAATTCAGCTTCGGGGGTGATGTTGTTAGAGGAGCGTGGCCCACATGGGTCTGCCGGATTAAATTTTTTTAATTTGTTGTTGCGCGCCGATTTTTCAGGCCATGACTTTGTCGCTTTCTCAGACCAGGATGATATCTGGCATCCCTTGAAGCTGGCGCACGCAATCGATTGCCTGGCGTCTCAGCGTTGCGAAGGGTATAGCGCCAATGTAACGACTTTCTGGGAGGATGGGCGCGAGGTCGAGATTGATAAAACTCAGTCGCAACGCGAATGGGATTTCTTGTTTGAGAGTGCTGGGGCTGGATGTACCTACGTGATGTCGGCTTTTCTGGCAAAGGGAATCCAGGGTGTTTTGCGAGCGAATCCCCGAGTCCTGGATGAGATATATCTTCATGATTGGTTTGTGTATGCATGGGCGCGATCGAACGGATTCGCGTGGTTTATTGATAAAGTGTCCTTCATGCGATATCGACAGCACGGCGCAAATGAGTTTGGTGCAAATGCTGGGTTAAAAGTGGCTAAGAACCGCATAGAAAAAGTCAAATCAGGGTGGTATCGTGGTCAAGTAGAAGCGATTGCTAGGGTCTGTGGTGTTGATTCACAAAAACTTGTCCACAAGGTATTGAGTAAAACTTGGGCGGGTCGGATTAGTTTGGCGATTCACGCATGTAAATTTAGGCGGCGTTATCGTGATGCGATTGTGCTTGCTTTAATTTCGATTATGGGTTGGTTTTGAGCGGCAGCGTATTACTAACTGGCGCGAACGAACAGGCAATATCCCCATTGCAAGTCTTTGGGCATCTCCATTCATACGACTGATTTGGGCGTAGTCAGTGGAGTGTTCAACATTGAATATCGAAAAGCAGATAGGAGAATATCCACTTTTGATGCTTAATGCAACACAAAAGAATAATTTATCAATAGTAAAAAAGCCATATGAAAAAGGTGATGAAAAACATATCATTGCGCTTTTTGAAAAGGTTTTCGGTAAGACAATGGGAAAGACAGAAAGTGAGCAGCACTGGCGATGGGAGATTTTGGGGAATCCTGTTAAGCCCGTGTCCACAATGCTGGCTTGGCATGGACAACGCCTTATCGCACAATATGCTGTAAACCCGATTGAATTCTGGATCCAAGGTAAGGAGTTCACTGCCGCATTATCATTAGATACGATGACTGATGGGGATTATGGTGGTAAGGGGATATTTCAGCAAACGGCAAAGTTGTTATATAGTGAAATTACAGAGAGAGGGATTTCGTTTATTTACGGTTTCCCAAATTCAAAATCAGTTCGTGGTTTCTTGAAGTACCTCGATTGGCAGATAATCGTCCCTCCTCCAATCCTTATTCGCCCACTCGATATAGGCCCTCTCGTCAAAAATAAAACCAAATCTGCACGTTTAGGCATATTGGCAAGCAAAATTTCTAAGCCAGTATTGGGAACCATGCATAGGTTCATGTCAGACAATAGTAATATTAGCATCCGTAAGGAAAATTCATTTGATGTGTGGGCCGATGAATTATGGCAAAAATGCCGCGATCAACATAAATTATGGATCGTTAGGGATTACAAATACCTGTCATGGCGATACGATATACGTCCCGAATCGCAATATAGTCTTTTCACGGCATGGCTGCACGATAAAATCATGGGATATATAATCACTACTTCACAAAATCGTAATGAAGGAAGGGTATCGTTCATTCTTGATATAGTAGCTGTCATGGACGTAAATGGTGTTGTTGAAAAATTATTAAATGCCGTTATAAATATGTGTATAGAAAACAATGACGCACTTATTTCTGCTATGGTCATGCCTGCTTCTGTTTATCGTAAAGCCTTTAATAAATTCTTCTTTATTCCATTGCCTAAAAGATTGTTCCCGCAGGAAATTAACTTCGGTGGTAGGTTGCTAAACAACAAAATATCAAAAGAACTATTTTATAATCCGGCATCTTGGTATATCAGTTGGGGAGATACTGATTTATTATAGGAATTAAAATGAAATCCAAAGTCACCCATGCGTTAACAATTGATTTAGAAGATTGGTTCTGTTCAACAAACATGGAAAAAATTGTTCCATATAAAATTTGGGATAAACAAGTTCTCAGAATAGAAAATAGTACAAAAAAAATATTAGATATTTTGTCAAAGAAAAAAACATTGGCAACATTCTTTGTATTAGGGTGGGTTGCAGAAAAAATACCTCATATAATAACTGAAATTTCTAGAAAAGGCCATGAGATATCCTCTCATGGATTTAACCATAAGCGCTTATTTGATTTGTCACTAGAGGATTTCGAGTATGATATTAAGAAATCAATTGATATAATTGAGGATATTACCTCAAAACCAGTTGTGGGTTATCGTGCACCTTCTTTTTCGCTTATCAGCAATAAAGAACAAATATTTGAAATTTTAATGCAAAATAATATTATCTACGATTCATCGATCCTCCCATCAAGCTATCACCCTGATTATGGGTATTTGCCTCCATCTCCAACAACACCATATTGGTTAAAACATGGACATCTTTTGGAGGTACCGGTGACGGTTACATCTTTGTTGGGCTTCAATGTGCCAATGGGGGGCGGTTATTTTAGATTATTACCATACTTTTATACACAATATTCTTTACGAAAATTAACTTTGCAAAATCAGTCGGCAATTTTTTACTTTCACCCCTGGGAAATTGATGTTCACCAGCCGAGAATGAAAATTCCATACACAAAAAGATTCAGACATTATTATGGCCTTAAGACGGCCGAAGAAAAATTGAATAGATTGATAGATGAGTTTTCTTTTGCACCGATTAAGGATGTAATCCTGCCGACATTCTTTCAAAACAATGATAAATCTCATGATAAAAAGCATTGATAATGTTTTGATTGCCGCTATGAAAACAAACAAGGCTGAATCAATTAAAGATGGTTAACAAGGGACACTAATATGCCATCAAATCGTATTTTAGTAACAGGTGCGAATGGTTTTCTCGGCCGGGCAATCTTATCCCAACTGCAGGCGGCTGGCATCTCCGTGCGTGCTACTGATTTGGGCGCAGTCGGTGGCGCTTCCGACATCGTGTATCGAAAAGCAGATATTGCCAGGTCGGAAGAGTTAAAGCCTGTATTAGAGAACGTAACCACAGTTATCCACGTTGCCGGCCTGGCACACATCTTTTCTCCCGACGCGAATTCAGCCGAGAAATTTCGGCAGATCAATGAAATCGGAACCGCCAATATGGCTGCGGCTGCGGCTGCGGCGGGCGTTGGGCATTTGATTGTGATCAGTTCCGTATCCGTCTACGGTCCATATACACAGGGAATTTATGATGAAAATACCCCTTGTAACCCTGTTGGGCCATACGCCCTGTCTAAATACAATGCGGAGCTGCGGGCCATCGAAATTGCCCGGGAGTCAGGAATGGCGCTTACTGTTCTGCGGCTGGCGACCCTTTACGGGGAGGGCGATCCCGGGAATGTGGGCCGTTTGATGCGTACGCTGGATAGAGGGCGTTTTCTTTGGATAGGCGATGGCAGCAATCGGAAAAGTTTATTGTATAAAGGAGATGCTGCGCGTGCCTGCATGGCGGTGGCAGAACGGCCTGCATCGGGCATCAATATATACAATGTTTCTGCACCTGCCTGCACCATGCGCGAGATTGTGGATGGCATCGCAGATGCACTGGGGAAACATCCTTTCTCTATGCGGGTTCCGGCGTCGCCGGCTTTGCTTCTAAGTCGGCAACTGTCTAGGATACCGATCCAACGCATGGCGGGCCTCCATCAGACAGTGAAGAAATGGTTGGCTGAAGACGTTTACGATACCCGCCGATTTGAAGAAGCCTATGGTTTTCAAACCAAGACCAGTTTGAAAGACGGATTAAAACGAGAGGTGGATTGGTATAAAAAAAACGACAAAAGTTTTAAGTGTTAAGTTTTAAGTTAAAAAAGAAGAAAGAGATAGTTTTAGGTTTTAAGTGATTAAGTAATTAAGATTTAAGTAGTTAAGTATTATGAGAAAACAACCTGTATGAACGCAATAGCAAAATTTGAGAATTTAAAGGGTCTTGGCGCAGAAGAGTTTGCTGGTTTGCAGTCGAAATTTTCGACCACAAAAATAAAGGTTGATTTTTAGATCATCGGCGTATATACTAAAAATATATATGATATGGAGAGGTGATAAAATGGAAACAGCAAAGTTATTTCAGAATGGGAGTTCTCAAGCGGTAAGGCTGCCCAAGGAATTCAGAATTCCTGGGAATGAGGTAAAAATATTCAAAAAAGGCAACCATGTTATACTGGAGCCCATAGAAACGACATGGGACCAGCTGTTTGAATCGCTCAGTGAGTTTCCGGAAGATTTTATGAAAGACGGTCGTAATCAACCCGGCATGCAGAAAAGAGAATCTTTATGATGCGCTATCTGCTTGATACCAATATTTGCATATACCTCATAAAAAAACACTCACCCGAGATTCTTGAGCGATTCCGAAAACATTCACCACAGGATGTTGCAATTTCCACAATCACCCTCTTTGAGCTTCAATATGGGGTTGAAAAAAGTCAATACAGACAACGTTCCGAGGATGCCCTTGACAAATTCCTTCTGCCATTGAACATTATTGACTTGGATCGTTCCGCTGCTATTGAAGCCGCAGCTATTCGTGCACAACTTGAAAAGAAAGGGATATCAATAGGCCCTTATGATCTTCTAATAGCAGGTCTTGCCCGATCACGAGACATGACATTAGTGACCAACAACACCAAAGAATTTGAAAGAGTTG
>Ga0209429_10000485_pt1 | contig 26431 bp, 22 predicted proteins | sample BarGraNGADG00212_3_FD_184493 | JGI IMG/M metagenome (GOLD analysis project Ga0209429, IMG submission 184493) | Arctic peat soil microbial communities from Barrow, Alaska - Barrow Graham LP Ref core NGADG0004-212 (SPAdes) (version 2) | ecosystem: Environmental > Terrestrial > Soil > Wetlands >...
ACGCTCTTGACTTGATTGAATTCGCCAATGGAGATGCTGCAAGCAAATGGGGTAAAGTTCGTGCCGATATGGGTCACCCTGCACCTTTTGGTCTAAAATACCTGGCTATAGGAAATGAACAATGGGGAGTGGTCTATCCCGAACGCCTGGAACCTTTCGTGAAGGCCATCCGTGCCAAATATCCGACCATTCAGATCATTGGTAGTGCCGGTCCGTCATCCGATGGAAAGGACTTTGATTACTTGTGGCCTGAAATGCGCCGCCTAAAAACAGACCTGGTGGACGAACATTACTACAAATCACCGGATTGGTTCTATTCAAATGTCACCCGCTATGACAAATACGACCGTAAGGGTCCCAAGGTGTTCGCCGGTGAATACGCATCTCATGATGCTTCCACCAAAAAAGCCAACAACTACCTTTCAGCCCTTTCTGAAGCGGCCTTCATGACTGGTCTGGAACGCAATGCCGATGTTGTGCGCCTGGCAACCTATGCTCCGCTTTTCGCAAGTGTGGATGCTTGGCAGTGGAATCCGAATTTGATCTGGTTCGACAACCTGCACCGCATGTTGACCCCGAACTACCACGTTCAGCAATTGTACAGCCAGTTCAAGGGTACCGATGTTTTGGCCGCTTTATCTGCCGGAAAACCGCTTACCGGTCAGAACGGCTTGTATGCCAGCAGTGTGAAGGACTCCAAGTCCAACACCATCATTATCAAGATCATCAACAAGGAAATGAAGGCTCAGACCTTGAACATCGTCCTGGACGGCTTCAATCAGAAAGTGGCTTCCGTTAAGATGGTCCGTCTGCAGAACGACAACCTCAAGGCAATCAATGCCATCGGTAAACCCGACCAGTTCATTCCTGAGGAAGCCAATTTGGTCCTTGTCGGTTCGAAATTTGAATTTGCTGCTGCTGCACAATCCTTTACCATCCTGGTTATTCAATTGTCGGATGCCAAGCAAACGAATGCTGGTTTGACTCCCGGTTTGCATGGACAAGCTGGCAAACCCACCGTATTCACCATCGGTGATTCCACCGTGAAGAACGGTGAAGGTTTGGGAAGCAATGGTCAATGGGGTTGGGGAGCTTACCTAGGTGATTTCCTCAATTCCGATTCAGTCACGGTCGAAAACCGCGCCTTGGGTGGTCGCAGCAGCCGCACTTATATCGAAGAAGGCCTCTGGGACAAAGTGCTGAGTTCCATCAAACCTGGCGATTTCGTCATCATGCAGTTCGGTCACAACGACGGCGCAACCCCTAACGATTCACTTCGTCCCCGTGGCACCTTGAAAGGCAATGGCGAAGAAGCAAAGAAATTTTATATGCTGACCACCAAAGACTCTTTGCTGGTGCACACCTATGGTTGGTACATGCGTAAATACATCGCTGACGCCAAGGCTCATGGTGCCATACCTATTGTATGTAGCCTAATTCCACGTAATGAATGGAGAGACGGCAAGATTATCCGCAGCGGCGACTCCTATGCTCTTTGGGCAAAACAGGCCGCCGAACAGGCCGGTACAGCTTTCATTGACCTGAATACATTGGTTTCAGACAAATACGATGCACTTGGTCAGGATTTTGTAGCTTCCTTATATTGGGGTGACCACACGCACACCTCTCAACCCGGTGCCAAACTCAATGCCTTCATTGTTGCTCAGGGCGTCAAAAACCTGAAAGATTGCAAACTGAGTGGCTGGGTGAAATAGATTTCCGCACGAATTTCAAATTTCGGGGTTGCCAATATTGGTAACCCCGATTTTGTTCAGGACAGCAATGACGTAAACATGTCGTAAACGCGACGGCATCAACGAGATGTTGGAGCATATACTTTTGTCCAAACAAAAAACACAAATGCAGATGAAAACAGAATTGGCAAATCGTATGAAGGAACTTCGCACACGCAAAGGTTTCTCACAAGAAGAATTATCGGAAAAAACGGGCTTGAGCCTTCGGACCATACAACGTATAGAGAATGGTGAAACGGAACCCCGCGGTGATTCATTAAAAAGACTCGCACTAGCATTCGATGTCACATCGGATGATTTGGTGGATTGGACGGTTCAGGAAGACCGTGGTTTTCTGTTGAGTCTGAATCTTTCTTCTTTGAGCTTTCTACCCTTCCCGCTTTTAGGAATTCTTGTTCCGTTGATTATCTGGATATCCAAAAAAGGAAAAATCCAAAATGTAGACATGATGATAAACCTCATATTCCTTAAGGTTATGTATGCTTACAACCTGATTTTTATACTTATAAATACGTATAGAATCAATAAAGGCAAAGAAACACGCTATTTTCCAAAGTTCCGTTTTGTTCGATGACTCTTTAATGAAGTCTGTTAAAACCGATTTTTCCAGAGTTTGTTGAGAAACTCCTTCAGTTTTGCCTCGGAGGCATTGAGCTGTGGTTTCCAGATGCTTCGGCCCTTCAGTTTCTTGGGAAGGAATTCTTGCTCTACAAAATTGTTCTCGTAATCGTGCGCGTATTTGTAATCCTTGCCATAATCCAATTGTTTCATCAATTTGGTAGGTGCATTGCGAAGATGCAGGGGTACCGGTAGATTTCCCGTCTCTTCGACGATGCCTAGTGCCGTGCCGATGGCCATGTAGGCTGAATTGCTCTTGGGAGAGGAAGCTAGGTAGATGGCGCATTCAGACAAGGCGATGCGACTTTCTGGCCAGCCAAGTTTGTGCACCGTATCAAAACAAGCATTGGCAAGTAATAATGCATTTGGATTAGCCAGTCCAATATCTTCTGAAGCGGATATCAGCATACGGCGGGCTATAAATTTGGGATCCTCGCCACCGGCCACCATGCGGGCCAACCAATAGACTGCCCCTTCCGGATCGCTGCCGCGAATGGATTTGATAAAGGCGGAAATGATGTCGTAATGCATTTCGCCGTCCTTGTCGTAGGCCATCGGATTCTGTTGCAGACGCTCAGTTACGAGCGCATCGGTGATTTCTACCGGACCTTCACCCTCTTCGGCATTGACCACCAATTCTATGATGTTCAGTAATTTGCGGGCATCGCCACCTGAAAATCGAAACAACGATTCTTTTTCGAGAACCTTGATTTCCCGTTTACGCAATTCCTTGTCTATAGTGAGTGCCCGTTGGAGCAAATCTTCCAGATCATCCACTTCCAGGGATTGCAACACATAGACCTGACAGCGGGAAAGTAGGGGACTGATGACCTCAAAAGAGGGATTTTCCGTTGTGGCACCTATCAGAACGAACGTCCCGTTTTCCACTGCTCCGAGCAGGGAATCCTGCTGCGATTTGCTGAATCGGTGAATTTCGTCTATGAAAAGTATCGGCGTATGGGTTTCTGCATTGAAGAAACGGCTGTTCTTGGCCTTCTCGATGATTTCGCGAACATCTTTAACGCCTGAACTGACGGCACTCAGCGTGTAGAACGGACGCTCCAACTGATTGGCAATGATGCGTGCAAGGGTTGTTTTACCGACACCGGGAGGGCCCCAGAGTATGAAGGAGGAAATATTTCCCGAATCGATCATTTTCCGCAAAACTGCACCCTGACCCACCAAGTGTTTTTGGCCGATGTAATCGTCCAGTTTTTTCGGTCTAAGCCGTTCTGCCAGAGGTTGTGCCATATTTGTCAATACATATGAAAATTCGCGGAAAGACGGAGCATTATTCGCCCAAACCCTACAAATGTACGCCAAAAATTAATGTTTTTTTGTGTGGCGGTAAGAAAATATTTTCGTAATTTCGCATCGTTTTTGACACCCTTCTGTTTACCAATTTCCATCTATATGAAAAAGCATAATTTTTACGCAGGTCCTTCCATTCTGAGTGATTATACCATTCAGCAAACGGCGGACGCTGTTCGTGAATTCGCAGGGACTGGCCTCTCTCTGCTGGAAGTATCGCACCGTAGTAAAGAGTTCGTAGCTGTTTGCGACGAAGCTCGTGCCATGATCAAAGAGTTGCTCAACATTCCTGAAGAATTCGAAGTTCTATTCCTGGGTGGCGGTGCCAGTCTGCAATTCTGCATGGCCCCATACAACTACATGGAAAAGAAAGCTTCTTTCCTCGAAACAGGTACTTGGGCAGGCAATGCCATCAAGGAAGCCAAATTCTTTGGTGAAGTGCACATCGCTGCTTCCTCCAAAGATGCCAATTACAACTATATCCCTAAAAACTGGGATGTACCTGCCGATTCCGATTACTTCTACTATTGTTCCAACAATACTATTTTTGGAACCGAAGTTCACAAAGATCCCAGCGTTGGTGTTCCCGTGATTTGCGACATGTCTTCGGATATTTTCTCACGTCCCATCGATTTCACCAATTATGAAATGATTTTTGCCGGTGCTCAGAAAAATCTGGCTCCAGCAGGTGTAACGTTGGTTATCGTCCGCAAGGATTCTTTGGGTAAGGTTACCCGTCCCATCCCGACGATGCTGAACTATGCCACGCATATCAAAAACGAATCCATGTTCAATACGCCTCCCGTATTGCCCATCTTCTCTGCTTTGCAGACCTTGAAATTCTACAAGGAAAACGGTGGTATCGATGCATTGTACGAACGAAATCTGGCCAAAGCCAAGCTGCTATACGACGAAATCGACAGCAATCCTTTCTTTAAAGGCACCGTTGCCAACAAGGAAGACCGTTCCATCATGAACATCTGTTTCGTCATGAACGACGGTAAGGAAGAGCTAGAAGGCGAATTCGACAAGTTCTCGACCTCCAAAGGCATTGTCGGCATCAAAGGGCACCGTTCAGTCGGGGGCTTCCGCGCTTCAACCTACAACGCGCTTCCGATTGAAAGCGTTCAGTTTCTGGTTGATGCCATGCGTGAATTTGCTCAGGCACACTGAGGAAGTTGACATCCTACTACAAAAAGCGGGTTTCGGTTCAGACGGAATTCCGCTTTTTGCATTCGAACTAAACATACTTTATCCACCGCCGGATCGAATGTAAAGCCGACCGGCATAAAAGCGTAAATTCAATGAAAGTACTCATCGCTACAGACAAACCGTTCGCCAAAGTGGCCGTTGATGGTATCCGTAAAGTCATAACCGAAGCTGGTTTTGAACTTGCCCTTCTCGAAAAATACACCGAAAAGAAACAGTTGCTGGACGCCATTGCCGATGCCAACGCAGTGATTATCCGCAGTGATATCATTGATGCTGAAGTATTGGCTGCTGCCAAAGCCCTTAAAATTGTAGTTCGTGCCGGTGCCGGTTACGACAATGTGGATCTGGTCGCTGCTACGGCTGCCGGAGTTTGCGTGATGAACACCCCTGGCCAAAACGCCAATGCCGTGGCTGAACTCGCCCTCGGACTAATGGTTTTCGGTGTCCGCAACCTTTACAACGGTACTTCCGGTACTGAATTGCTCGGCAAGAAACTCGGTATCCACGCTTACGGAAATGTTGGCCGCAATGTGGCTCGCATCGCCAAAGGTTTTGGAATGGAAATCTTTGCATACGACGCTTTCTGCCCTGCTGAAGTCATTGAAAAAGACGGCGTGAAGGCTTTGTCCTCTGTTGAAGAACTCTATAGCACGTGTGACGTGGTATCCATTCACATTCCCGCCACACCCGAAACCAAGAATTCCATCAATGCCGCACTGGTAGGCAAAATGCCCAAGGGCGCCATGATCGTGAATACCGCCCGTAAGGAAGTGATTGACGAAGTGAGCATCATCAACCTGATGGCCGAACGCTCCGACGTACGCTACATGACCGACATCATGCCGGCCGCCCATGCCACATTCGTTGCAAAATACCCCGAACGCTATTTTTCCACTCCCAAGAAAATGGGTGCACAGACTTCTGAAGCCAATATTAATGCCGGCATTGCTGCAGCTGTACAGATTGTGGATTTTCTGAAGAACGGCAACGAACGTTTCCGCGTAAACAATTAATATATGGCTTTGATCAAACCTTTCAAAGGCGTTCGTCCCCCGGTGGAACTGGTGGAACTGGTCGCTTCCCGTCCGTACGATGTGTTGAATTCCGAAGAAGCCCGTGCTGAGGCCGGTTCAAACGAAAAGTCTTTATACCACATTATCAAGCCCGAAATCGATTTTCCGGTGGGACAGGATGAGCATGACGAAAAAGTCTATCTCAAGGCCCTAGAGAATTTTAACAAGTTTCAGGGGAATAAATGGTTGATGCAAGACGAACAGGAAATGTATTACGTCTATGCCCAGACAATGAATGGCAAGACTCAATACGGTTTAGTGGTTTGCGCCAGCGTGGACGATTACATGAAGGGTAATATCAAGAAACACGAACTGACCCGCCGCGATAAGGAAGAAGACCGCATGAAGCATGTTCGCGTGAACAACGCCAACATCGAACCGGTGTTTTTCGCGTATCCTGCTCAGCCTGAGATCGATGCCCTTGTTGCCAAATACACGTCCAAACCGGCTGAATACGATTTCGTTTCATCCGACGGCTTCGGTCATCATTTCTGGCTTATTGCTGACCATAAGGATATTCAACGCATTACGGAACTTTTTGCCGCCGTGCCTTCGCTCTACATCGCCGACGGTCATCACCGTTCCGCAGCAGCAGCTTTGGTCGGTGCCGAGAAAGCGAAGCAGAATCCGAATCACCGCGGTGATGAGGAATACAACTACTTCATGGCCGTATGTTTCCCTGACAATCAGCTCACCATCATCGACTACAACCGTTTGGTCAAAGAGTTGAACAACCTGAGCGACGATGCTTTCCTGAACGCTTTAAAAAACCATTTTACCGTGGAGAAAAAGGGTTCCGACATCTACAAACCCTGTTGTTTGCACAACTTTGCATTGTATCTTTCCGGCAGTTGGTATTCCCTCACTGCCAAGCAAGGCACTTACGACGACAACGATCCCATCGGTGTGCTCGACGTAACCATTTCCTCCAATTTAATCTTGGATGAAATTCTGGGCATCAAGGACCTGCGTTCCGACAAACGCATCGATTTCGTCGGTGGAATCCGCGGTCTGGGTGAACTCTCCAAGCGGGTGGACAGCGGTGAAATGAAAGTAGCGCTGGCCTTGTTTCCGGTTTCCATGCAGCAGCTCATCAACATTGCAGACAGTGGTAACATCATGCCGCCCAAGACGACTTGGTTCGAGCCGAAGCTACGCTCTGGTCTAGTCATCCACAAACTCTCATAGATGTCTCAATAGAGCGCCAATATCTGCGTTACAGCTTATTCGACAATCCTCACGTACCTAAAGTACGCTCCGGTGTGTCTCATAAGCTGTGCCTTGACCTTGGCGCTCTATTGAAACATCTTCACTGCAATTCCAAAAAGTGGCGGACTATTTTTAGTTCATTCCGATTTGCTCCCGTACCAGTTTTTCGAATAAGGTAAAACGCTGAATCAATTCCGGATTGGTAACCTCTGTTTCACGGTTACCGCGTACAAATCGCAAGTATAGCCATGTCCCCTTGAGCTTACCTGAAACCTTTTGTTTCCCTTTCAGTGATACTTGTCCGTTAAGTGCTTTGTAGAAATCATCGATGGCATCCGCATTGTTTTCGTCAATTTGCAACTGAAAACGTTTTTCCACAGGTTGAAAATCGCTACTGGAGACATAAACGTTTAAATGAGACCGGCTTTGACCCGGGTAAACCCGGAAATCCAATTGTCCGCCACCTTGTCGCTCCACCAACAAATACTCGTATTGGATAGAGCCAGTTTTGGCTGAGGTTTTGCAACCGCAAAACAGGATTGGCAACAGCAGCGAAGTAAGTACAGTCAGGTAGATTCGTATTCTCATAACAACATTTCTTTATTTCAGAATGCTAAAATACAACCATTTTTAGATATTCATTCATTTTGTCCCTACCTTTGCAACATGCAGGGCGATACTTTTCAAACAATCCGAATTCTAAGCGAAGGACTTTACAAGGAGAAAGGCAGTAAATTTTTGGCTTTTGCGCATCCGGTTGAATCTGTCACCGAAGTAAAATCCATACTTGAACAGTATCGCAAGACCTATTACGACGCACGGCATGTATGTTTTGCCTATGCACTCGGGCCCGAAGCAAGTGAAACACGTTGCAGCGATGACGGAGAACCCTCAGGCACGGCCGGAAGACCGATTCTCGGTCAGATTCAGTCCTTTGATCTGACGAATGTCCTGATTGTTGTCATCCGTTATTTCGGAGGTATCCTGCTGGGAACAGGTGGCTTGGTGGTTGCCTATAAAGCGGCCGCCGCCGATGCCTTGCAGTCTGCAACGATCTTAGAAAAAACAGTCGATGTGGAATTTTCCATCCATTTCGAATTTCCTTTCATGAACGACGTCATGAAGCTCGTTAAAAATCTGGATATTCAAATACTTTCGCAGAACTACAATATGGATTGCAACATGAAACTCCGAATTCGTAAAAGGGATGCCGAACGTTTTGAATCAGCGCTCGGCAAGATAGAAACCCTTCGTTTCGAATTGGTGGGATAAATTTGTACCTTTGTTTTCCCAATTCCAAAAGCATTATTAATACAGCATGAGACCAGCCACCACCATCATCATCAAGAATAAACGGGCATCGTTCGACTTCGAGCTGATGGATTTCTTTACGGCAGGCATCGTGCTTACCGGTACGGAAATAAAGTCCATTCGTTTGGGCAAGGCCAGTCTGACAGATAGTTATTGCATTCTGGTGAATGGGGAATTGTGGGCCAAAGGTATTCAGATTTCCGAATTCATCTTTGGAAGTTACAACAATCATGTGCCTCGCCGTGACCGTAAATTGTTGCTGAATAAGAAAGAACTCCGTAAACTGTCTCGCCTCACCAAAGAAACGGGCTTTACCATCGTTCCGACCAAGATGTTCATCAACGAAAAGGGGTTGGCCAAATTGGATATTGCCGTGGCCAAAGGCAAGAAAACCTACGACAAGCGCGAAACCCTTCGCGAAATGGACGATAAACGCGAAATGGATCGTCATTTCAAGAAGTGATGAATCAAACGAACAGCCGTTTTTGGAGTGCCACCAAAAGTGGTTTGCCCAAAGCTAAACGTACCATTATTTGGCTGCTCAAGATGATAGTACCTATTTCATTGGCAGTACGTTTGCTTCAGTATTCAGGGGTGCTTGATTATGTTTCTATTGCGCTGAACCCTGTATTTCAGGCAATTGGACTTCCTGGTGAAGCCTCCATCGCTTTCGTCAGCAGTCTGTTCCTACCATTATATGCACCCATAGCCATTGCCAGTTCCCTAACCCTAACAATCCGCCAACTAACCATCTTGGGAATCATGTGCCTGATTTCACACAACACGCTGGTGGAAACGGCCATACAAAAGAAGACTGGTTCCAATTTCGCATTTATCTGGATACTTCGTATCGGAATGAGTTTTGTGGCTGCTTTACTCTGGAACTGGATGCTTCCTCAGAATATGGGTATTGCTCAAGCCTTGTCAGTAACCGCCGTCGTTGAACAATCCATTGGCCCGGTCTTGTTGCACTGGGCGCAAGGAGCATTATCACTGTCATTGAAAATTGCAATCATCGTCACCGCATTGATGATTTTACAACGCCAGTTGGAAGAATTCCACGTGATGGACATGCTTTCCAGAACATTTGCACCGGTTATGCAATTCATGGGCTTGTCAAGAGACAGTTCTTTTCTTTGGTTTGTTGCCAACATTATCGGTTTGACCTACGGCAGTGCCATTTTGATTGAACAGGTTCAGGAAGGGAAAATCAGCACCAAAGATGCCAGCATGCTCAATAATCACCTGGCCATCAGTCATTCCCTTTTGGAGGATACCTCACTTTGGGTGGTCGTCGGTGTTCCTGTATTTTGGGTGACCATTCCAAGGGTCGCGTTGGCCATCATGGTCGTCTGGATCATCCGTCTTTTTAAAAGCTCTATTGGAAATAGGTGTTAATTAAAGCCAGCAATTGATCGCTCTTAATGGGTTTTGAAATGTAATCACTACATCCTGCCTCTATTGCTTTCTCCCTGTCACCAGTCAATGTATAAGCCGTTTGTGCAATAATTACCACGCCCTTGTTAAAGCTACGTATTTGCCTGGTCGCCTCAAAACCATCCATTTCATGCATTTTCATATCCATCAGAACCAAATCGATATCAGGGTTGTTGCGACACTTTTCAACAGCTTCAACGCCGTTATATGCAAACAAGACTTTTTTGGCTATGGGTTTGACTGCTAAGGAAAGGAGTAAGGAGGATGCTTCGTCATCTTCGACCAATAAGATGTTGAGCGTTTTTAATTGATTTTCGGACTCCATTATGGATGTATAATTTTGTGAAATGTCGTTTTCAGGTTCACCATTGTATGGAAGGGTAAAATAAAAGGTTGAGCCTTTTCCTACCTCACTTTCTACTCGAATTTTTCCACCCAGCAATTCAATATATGCTTTTGAAATGGATAATCCCAAACCAGAGCCTTCGTATTGTTTGCTCAGTGATTCACTCCCTTGACGAAACCGTTCAAAAATGAGTTCTAATTGTTCCTTAGGAATGCCAACGCCGGAGTCCCTGATGTAAAATTCCAATTCGTCCGACTGCAGGTTGTATCCAAATTCTATGGAACCTTGTTGTGTGAACTTAATGGCATTTTTAACCAAATTGGTCAGGATGGCATATATTTTTTCGCGGTCTGTTTTAATGATGGCGTCTTTCAATGGTAATCCATTCTTTATAAAGAACTGCAATCCTTTTTGTTCAACTTCTGGTTTGAAAAAGGCATAGATATAATTGGTCTGATCATTCACATTCGTTTCAGAAAGAGTGACTTCAGCCTGACCGGATTCTATTTTAGAAATATCAATGATATCGTTGATGATATTCAACATTCTTGCGCCGCTTTTCTCGATGATTTGGATGTATTCTTGTTGACTTTCTCCTGAAAGGCCAGGTTCTTTCAATAGATAGGCAAAACCGAGAATACCATTCATCGGTGTTCTGATTTCATGACTCATATTGGCCAGAAACGCCGATTTCAGACGATCGCTTTCTTCTGCTTTTTCTTTCGCTTTCATTAATTCAATTTCCGTCCTCTTTTGATCGGTGATATCCTTTGAGAGACCAAAGGTTCCGACAATAGTTCCTTCATGATCGAGAAGGGGTAGTTTTACGGTAGAAACCCAAGTGTCCGGGCGGTTTTTCCAAGTTTCTTTTTCTTCCTTGTTCAGCGGTTTTCCGGATTGAATGATGGCTTGTTCATCGTTATAAGCACCGCTGGCATGTTCTTCCGAGAAAAAGTTATTGTCCGTTTTACCTATAGCTTCTTCGGGTGAACGAAGTCCAAACATTTCAGCATGTGCTTTGTTGATTCTGATAAACCGACTCTCCTTGTCTTTGAAATAGATGAGATATGGCAAGTAATTCATTAAGGCCTCCATCAAATACTGCTCCTTGTTCAGCGTTTCCTGCACTTGCTTTCGTTCGGTGATCTCCCGGACAATCAACTGCACAGCAGGTTGGTTGTTAAAACCGATGGGTATGGCTTCAACTTCCACATCTACGGCAGAACCATCGAGTCGTACGAATTTTTCTTCGATCAAAGGTAAAGCATCTCCGGCAATCTGCACATTTTTCATTCGCTCCATGACCAAGTTGCGATAATCCGGATGCACAAAACTCATTACTGATTTGCCGATCAATTCTTCATTGCTGGATGCCCCCATCAAACTAAGACATTTGTTGTTGACGAAAACAATCTTTCCAACTACGTATATGACTATGGCATCTGGAGAATTCTCTACCAAATCCCGGTATTTCGCTTCACTTTCTTCCAGCGCTTCCTCTGCTTGTTTTCGCTCTGCCATCTGCAAATTCAGTTGCAAATTGGTGTATGCTTTTTGAGAAAGATCATTGGCAAAAGCAAAGAGCATTTCTGATATCTTCTTAAACACACTGGTCGACATGATGGGGACTTCAGCCAATGCTTCTTTGAACGCTTCTTTATCTGCACCAATTTCGTCGGCATATTTTATAAGGAGTTCTTCATCAATTTCTTCATTCCGAACTTGTCCAATCAACCAGTTGGCAATATGTTTTCCACCTACTGTAATATTGGCACCAGCATCCCATAAACCACCACTCAAACAGGGTTGTACCACTGAACCTAAAGGATTAACCCGACCCAATGTTGCGTCGGACTTATAACAGTTTGCACATCCAATTTCCGTTTTTCGGATTATTTCACTGCACAACCTGCAAAAATTACTTGGTTTAGTAATGGGCGTACCATCTGGAAGGGTAATGATAGATGCCACATGGGTGGCATCTGAAAATAAATCCTGTAGTCGTTGGATTTCTTCCAGGTTGAAAAGGTCAAAAAACTGTATGTCGCTTTCAAATTCAATGATTGATGGTTTGAATTCCGGATATGTGTTTGCCATAATGATTGCCTTTTGATACGACCAAGGTAATAAAGAATTTTTATTAAACCATGGGAAAAAAATAATTGCTTTGAAGGGCAACCATTTTTATGTTTGATTTTCAGAATTTTAATACGCAAACAACGGATAATCCGCCATCGTTCTGTTCACTTTCTCGCGAACAGCTTTGATTACTGCCTCATCCTCCGGAGAAGACAATACCCGGTCCATCAGTTCAACGATTTCACCCATCAACGGTTCCTGAGCGCCACGGGTCGTCATGGCCGGGGTTCCTACGCGGATACCGGAGGTCAGGAACGGTGAGCGGGAATCGAACGGCACCATGTTCTTATTCACCGTGATGTCGGCAGAAACCAATGCTTTCTCAGCGACTTTACCCGTCAGTTCCGGGAACTTCGGACGCAGGTCAATCAACATGGAATGGTTGTCCGTACCGTCTGAAATGATTTTGTAGCCTTTATCCATGAAAGCTTGTGCCATTACGGCAGCATTCTTTTTAACCTGAGTCTGATAGGCAATGTATTCGGGTTCAAGCGCTTCGCCGAAGGCAACAGCTTTGGAAGCAATCACGTGTTCCAGCGGCCCACCCTGAATACCTGGGAATACGGCTGAATCCAACAGAGAAGACATCTTGCGGATTTCACCCTTCGGCGTTTTCTTACCCCAGGGATTTTCGAAGTCTTTGCCCAACAGAATGATACCGCCACGGGGACCACGCAAGGTCTTATGGGTGGTTGAAGTCACGATGTGCGCATATTTCAGCGGGTTTTCGAGCAGGCCTGCAGCGATGAGACCAGCAGGATGTGCCATGTCGATCATCAGCAAAGCACCGATTTTGTCGGCGATGGCACGCATGCGGGCATAATCCCATTCGCGGGAATAGGCGGAAGCACCACCCACAATCAGTTTGGGACGTTCAGCCAAGGCGACGGCTTCCATCTGGTCATAATCCACACGGCCGGTTTCTTCCTTTACGCTGTAGGCCAGTGGTTGGTAGTAAATGCCCGAACTGTTCACGGGCGAACCATGGGAGAGGTGACCACCATGAGAAAGATTCAAGCCTAAAAATTTGTCGCCCGGTTGCATGCAGGCAAGGAAAACGGCGGCGTTAGCTTGAGCACCGGAGTGTGGCTGCACATTGGCGTATTCAGCTCCGAAAAGTTTTTTGAGACGGTCAATGGCAATTTGTTCGCTTAAATCCACGATTTCGCAACCACCATAATAACGGTGTCCAGGATAGCCTTCGGCATATTTGTTGGTCAGCCAGGTACCCATGGCTTCCATTACTTGATCACTTACAAAATTTTCCGAAGCGATGAGTTCAATACCCTTGAGTTGGCGTTGATGTTCGCGTTCGATGATGTCAAAAATGACTTGGTCTCTTTTCATATAAACTGTTGTATGTTAGGTATTTATAATAAATTTTATATGGAATCGTAAACGGCTTTAAGTTTCTCAATCATGACTTTTTGATAGCAGGCTCTGCACAAGGGAACATATTCATCCTTTTCGCCCAACATCACCTGTTTGTTTCCGCTCACGAGCCGATGCGAATACTGTGCCAGCGAGCCACATGTCATGCAGATGGCATGTACCTTGGTCACATCCTCGGCAATGCTGCACAAAGCAGGCATGGGGCCGAACGGCTTGCCCAGATAATCCATGTCCAAACCGGCAACGATGACGCGTATGCCCATGTCAGCCAATTTATTGCAAACATGGGGCAAGTTGTCGTCAAAAAACTGTGCTTCGTCGATACCGACCACATCCACATCACCGGTCATCAGCAAAATGGTTTCCGAAGTGTCCACCGGAGTCGAAAGCACTGCATTGCTGTCGTGCGATACGACATCTTCCGCAGAATAGCGCACATCGATGGAAGGTTTGAAGATTTCCACCCGCTGCCTGGCAAAGGTAGCTCGTTTCAATCTGCGGATCAGCTCTTCGGTTTTGCCAGAAAACATACAGCCGCAAATTACTTCAATGCGACCGCGTTGGCTGAATTCATGGTGTTCGTGTTCGGAGATATACATGACTATTTCGTTTTTTTCTGGACGGACCAACCGAACTTACCTATGGGTTTGCCCATTTCATAATAATGACCGTGCGAGTAGACCAACAGGTCCGCTTCGTTGAGTTGAAAGGCGTCTGTTTCCGGATGCAGGAATTTATCGTCGGCCAGCACGTTCACCACGTCGGCAATGAACATGTCGTGGCTGCCCAGACTCATGATTTCACGCACCCTGCATTCGATGCAGAGCGGCGATTCTTCAATATAAGGAGCATTCACGACCGAAGCCTTGCCCGGGGTCAGCTTCATTTCCTCAAACTTGTTGAAATCCTTGCCTGAACGCACCCCACACCAATCCGTGGCAAAAGCCAGATCTTTGGTCGTCAGGTTAATCACAAATTCCATGTTCTTTTTCAGAATATCGTATGAATGCCTTCCAGGGCGAACCGATATATAACACATTGGAGGGTCCGAACAAATCGTTCCCACCCACGAAACCGTCAGAATGTTGTATTCATCGGGCGTTGCGCCGCAACTCACCATCACAGCCGGCAGCGGATAAATCATTGTGCCTGGCTTCCAATCTTTTTTCATTTGAGATATTATTTCAATTCGATGCCTTCTTCCTGGACTTCCCGTTCGCAATACAGGCATTTTAAAACCACCGGTTCCTTACTGACCGTTTCAAAACGCGTCTTCATCGGCTCGTTGTTGGTGATGCATTTCGGATTTGGGCATTTCACAAGGCCGATAAAATTATCGGGTAGTGTCAGTATCTTTTTTTCAATCACCTCGAAATTCTTGATGATGTTGATTTTAGCCATCGGAGCAATCAGGGCGATGCGGTTTACTTCTTCTTCAGCATAGTATCTGTCAGCCACCTTGATGATGCCCTTGGTTCCCATTTGCTTGCTGGACAGGTTGTTGCCAATGGTGATCTGATTTTTAAGACCCTCCATCTTAAGCAGGGAAACAACTTTGAAAAGTTTGTCGGAGGGGATGTGATCGATTACGGTGCCATTTTCGAGCGCTTTGACCTGTAGTTCCTTATTCATATTGACGGTAGTTTAAATCAATCCCAATGCATTGCTGATAATGGCTTGGCGAACATAGAGTCCGTTGCGGGCCTGGTCAAAGTAGTAGGCTTTCGGGTTGGAATCCACATCCATGTCTATTTCATTGACCCTGGGCAGCGGGTGCAGAATGCGTAAGTTCTCTTTCGAATCGTCCAGCATTTGGTTGTGCAGCGTATAAACGTTTTTCACTTTCTCATATTCCATCGCATCTGTAAAGCGTTCCTTTTGAACCCTAGTCATATAAAGGATATCCGCCTGGTTGATCACATCAGCGTCAAATTCTGTTTGCTCGGTATAGTTGATGTGGTTCTTGTCGCAGAAAATCTTGTATTCTTCGGGCATTTTGAGTTCGTCCGGAGCGACGAAGCAAAAAGTCGGGGAGAAGTGCGACATGGCCATCAACAGGGAATGGACTGTCCGGCCATATTTGAGGTCGCCCACCATCGTGATTTTCAGATTGTCCAACCGACCTTGCGTTTTTTGGATGGAATATAAGTCCAACATGGTCTGCGTGGGGTGTTGGTTGGAGCCGTCCCCGGCATTGATGACGGGCACTGAGGAAACCTCCGAAGCATACCTTGCCGCACCTTCCAGAAAGTGCCTCATAATGATGATGTCCGCGTAATTGGCCACCATACGGATGGTGTCGTTCAATGTCTCCCCTTTGGAAGAACTGGAGGTGGAAGCATCCGAAAAACCAATCACTCTGCCGCCCAATCGGTTCACTGCCGTTTCGAAACTAAGCCGTGTGCGGGTGGAGGGTTCAAAAAACAAAGTGGCTGCCACTTTTCCGTTCAGAATGTTCTGGTTGGGCTTGGCTTCGAAGGTTGCCGCATGTTCCAAAATGCTTAAAATCTGTTCTTTGGAGTAATCCGTGATGGATACGATGCTTTTCGTTGACATACCGGCAGATTCTATGTTAGGGTTTCTACAAAAGTACGAAAACTTTTAAAAGAAAAACATACCTTTGCGAAAAGAATAAAGGCCCTTATCACCATAATGAAAAGGCCTCGATCGTTTGTCAAACGTTTGAAAAAATGGCTCAAATCAACAAGTCCTCTTTCAACAAGGCTCATAAGAACCTTCGGAAATCCACCGGTGATTTCATGGATAAAAAAGTAGATAACAGCTTTGTAAGCAAAATCCTTAAAGTCCTTTGGTGGGCTGCCGGCATCGGTCTGGTTCTCCTGATCCTAATGTTCGTACTGATAGCCAATGGTTTCGTAGGTTATATGCCTCCCATTGAGGAACTTGAAAATCCTAAAAACAAACTGGCCACCGAAGTCCTGTCTGCAGATGGCGTGATGCTCAGCACCTATTATTATGGTGCCAGCGGTAATCGCGTCCCCGTCACCTATGAACAGATTTCCCCCAATCTTGTCAAAGCGCTGATTGCCACGGAAGATGTTCGCTTCAGAGAACATTCAGGCATTGATATGAAAGCCCTTTTCCGTGCTGTATTCAAACGCGTCCTGCTTTTCAACAAAAACGCTGGAGGTGGATCTACCCTTTCCCAACAGTTGGCCAAGCAATTATATACGCCACAGGCTGAAAACGTTTTCCAGAGAGCTCTGCAGAAACCCATCGAATGGGTTATTGCAGTTCAACTTGAACGGTTCTACACCAAGGAGGAAATCCTGGCCATGTATATGAACCAGTATGACTTCCTGTACAATGCGGTAGGTATTAAGACGGCCGCTTACGTTTATTTCGGAGTCACTCCCGATAAATTGAATCTGATTCAGGCTGCTACCTTGGTTGGCATGTGTAAGAACTCCAATTACTACAACCCGCTCAAACATCCGGAACGTGCCCGCGAACGCCGCAACACGGTACTTGACCAGATGCGCAAGGCTGATTATATTACCCGCGCCCAATGCGCCTCCGCGCAAGCATTGCCCTTGGTCCTCAAATTCCATCGGGTGGATCACAAGGAAGGATTGGCACCCTATTTCAGGGAGTACCTCCGACTGATTATGATTAAGGGTAAGCCACATCGGGGCGACTATGCCAGTTGGCAGCAACAAAACTACAGTGATGACTCTTTAGCCTGGGAAACCAATCCGCTTTATGGTTGGTGCAACAAGAACAGTAAGGAAGACGGCTCCAACTACAACCTTTATACGGATGGCCTCAAGATTTACACGACCATCGACTCTCGCATGCAGCAGTATGCTGAGGATGCTGTTACAGAACATATTACCTACTTGCAAGGCCTTTTCTTTAAGGAAAAATCGGGCAGAAGTTATGGTCCTTATACCAAAAATCTGAAACCGGAAGACATTGAAGCCATCATGCGACACAGTATGATGCAGTCTGAACGCTATCGGGTAATGAAAGCCGCCGGTTATTCGGAATCTCAGATCAAAAAAGCGTTCAGTACCAAAGTGGAGATGACTGTCTATAGCGTTCATGGGATGATTGATACCATCATGACACCAATGGATTCCATCCGTTACCACAAATTCTTCCTCAGGGCCGGTTTCATGGCCATGGATCCCCTCAATGGTGCTGTTCGGGCCTACGTGGGTGGTGTTTCATTCACACCGTTCCAGTACGATATGATCATGATGGGTCGCCGTCAGGTCGGTTCCACAATCAAACCTTATCTCTACTCCATGGCGATGGAAGAAGGCCATTCACCCTGTGATAAAGTCAGAAACGTACCTACAACCATTACAGACGAAAACGGGAAAGCCTGGACACCCAGAAACGCAAGCAGTAAACATGTTGGTGAAATTGTCAACCTTCGTTGGGGATTGGCCAATTCAAACAACTGGATTTCAGCTTATGTGATGAGCCAATATTCACCCTATACATTTGTACGGATGCTTCGTTCCTTTGGCTTGAACGGACCACTGGATCCGGTGGTGTCCCTTTGCGTAGGCACCTGCGATGCCTCAGTCGGTGAAATGGTCAGCGCATACACTAGCTTTGCCAATCGTGGCATCAAGACGCAACCACTTTTCGTGACACGCATCGAAGACAAGAACGGGAATATCCTGGCGCATTTTTCACCACAAATGTCCGAAGTGTTCAGTGAAGAAACATCCTACAAGATGCTTTCCATGATTCGCGCGGTGGTCGATATGGGTACCGGTCTTAGACTTCGCAATTCGAAATACGGCATTACCGCTCAAATGGGAGGGAAGACCGGAACGACCCAGAACAATTCCGACGGTTGGTTCATGGGTGTAACTCCGCACTTAGTCGGTGGTGTATGGGTAGGCGGCGAAGAACGGGACATCCACTTTGACTTCACCAACGAAGGGCAGGGTTCAGCCATGGCATTGCCCATCTGGGCTTTGTTCATGAAAAAGGTCTATGCCGATCCGAAATGCGGAGTTTCACAAAGCGATGTATTCATGGTGCCTCCGGGTATGGAATTCAACTGTTCGGGAAATGAACCGGCCTCAAGCCCGGACGATAATGCCGACGCCGGCGGCACCAGCGTTTTCGACAACCTATAATCTGATTATAACGTTATTTTTTCAGGAACTGAACGATAGCCTTTTCATCAATTTCGTCGTATCTGAAGGCTTGTTCAACGTTGCCTTTGTTTGATAAGACAATCAAAGGCATCTCTCCTTTGGTAAGAGCTATAAATTGTAGCGTGCCGATGAATCGTTCTTGGATGGGTGCGGAATTGGTCTGAAAAATAAACTCTTTTAAGTTCTTCTTGTTATCCCAAAAGACATAGATTATATCCGTTTGATTATCTGCTATTTGTGAAATTGTTGAGATTCTCTTTGCGGCCAGTTTACAATATTTGCATTGTGGGGATAGAAAACAAAGGACTAGTTTTCTATTGTTCAGCCCCTGTTTATCCAATAAGCTTTCTAAGCAAGAATCGCAATAGTTGGCTCCATTAGGATTCTTCTTGTAAATGAAATCAGGTGGATGGATTGCGAAGGCAATCCCAAAACCGATGACTACAATACCAGTAAAAATAAGTTTCCGAGATATCTTTAGTTCGGGGAAGTCATTCTTTAGCAGGAGGACTGTCAAACCGGCCAAAACCACATTTTTTACAATAGACCAGGTATTCGATAGTTGAAGGAGGTTACCAAAACAGTGGCAATCCTCCTTGGAATTACTAAATTCCAAATAAAGTAAGAATAGTGTAAAGAAAAATAAAAGGACTAAGGTGAAAATTGAAACAGCTTTGATTTTAAACCTGATCAGAAAGGATAGCCCGATAATCAATTCCACACCAATGAAAAACCTGGCAGCAAACGCTGCCAGGTTAAAGGACATTATTTTAAAACTATAGATGAAAAGCTCAAATAACTCAATAGAAATGAGCTTGGTTATTCCGGAAGCAATAAAGATGAAGCCTAAAAAATACGGAATAAGCGGTTTTAGCTTTTGCATTAGTCTTAAAGCAAACAGATTCGTTCTTATTTGCAGGTGACGGTCATTGTCATGCCCTGCGTCGTTGTTGTAGAATTACCATCTTTGCAATCACCGTCTACGGTTATTGTTGAAGTGATATCATCTGTAAAAACTTCACCGTTCATAGTAGTATGTGTTACACAAGTACAAGTGCTTGATTTGGAACAACTACCAAAAAATACAACGAGAGCTAAACATGCAAGAGCTAAAATTGTGTTCTTCATATAAATATAAAATATGTTGTTTACCTACTCATAAGCTTTTCGGCTACCGCTCCCTACTTTCTTCTGGATTTTCAGGTCTTTCCATTTCAATTAAGAAACTTAATCTTTGACAAAGATAAAAGATTTATTTTAACTCTAAATTTTTTTATTAATTGAATACCGAATTAAAGAAAGGTCAACTGTTTAACTTTTCCTGCAACTTCCAATCCTGCGTTTCTTCCAGTGTCGCAAAAAAGGATGGTGTGACTTTTTTTGTCGAAGAGCTTTACGTCGATCAAGGAAGTCATGCTCTCTTCGATTCGACCATCCATCAAACCTAAAATGGGAGAGGCAAGCAGCGTGCTTTTCTCCCGGTGGGCAAGTATTTCAAGGCGGTGGTTTCTATTCTCAAAAACCAACGTTACCTGCAGCTGATCGGCAAAAGATTGGACCAGTCTGGATCCGTTGTAGGTGGTGAATTGAATGAGTCGATCATGAAGCCAAATTCCAGCTATGAATCCGATGAAAGAACTGCCCATCCAGGGAATTTTCGCTACGGAAGCTATAAGTGAGATGCCTGGTTGACTGAAATGATTGGTTTGCATCCAAAAATAGGCACTTGGAAACGATTTTCCCCAATCCTTTTCTATATAACCCCTGCCGTCTGTAAAATCGACGGTTTCACCCTCCAACTCAAGTATGCCATCGATGTGATGATCCATGCTCAGGATACCATGATAGCATTCCATGAAAGGAACAAAGGAATAGGGGCCCATGATGCCTGGAGAATAAAACGTACTCGGCCACGTCGTTCTTTCCGTAAAATGCAATTCGCCAGTTGCCGATGGTAAATCGAGTCGCATCACATCATTCGAAAAATAATTCGGACCAATATTCAGTTTGAATTCCGGGCGCGCATTCCCCGCTGCTCGCGGCGGGGTTAGCACATTAACTTTTTCCTTGCCGGAATCGGAGATTCCTCGCTGCTCTGCGGCGAGGAGCTTCAATTTTTTGGTCTCTGGCCGAAATTCAACGGCATCGAATTTATAATAAGCAACCGTTCGTTTCTTGCCATCCAACACTTGTACAAAAGCCTGCTTCAGCCCATTTTCATCCATGGCAATACCGGGAATAAAAGCAAGTGCTTTTGATTCATCCGCGTTGACCACTTTATAATACCAACCTTCGAAATACCTTTTGTTTTTTCTCCAACCCTGGTATTGATCCGGATGAAACAGAGCCTGAAGACTTTGGAACATACTTACTTTTGTTTAGGGGCTGTTTTGTGCGTAGGCTTATCGGGAACGAGCCTACGGTAATTGTTGTATCTGTTCCATACTTCCGAAACAAAAGCAACTGTTTCGCTTCCTCGCAAATACCCTGATTTGCAAACTCTGTCTTCAAAATATTTAGGTTGGCTTTTCAGCAGGATAAAGGTCCTTACATTGTCTTCCCAGATATATGGATTCCGCCCATGCTTCCGGGTCAGTGCCCTAGCGTCGGTTATATGGCCAAGACCACAATTATAGGCAGCCAGTGTCATTTTAATACGTTGTTCATCGTTGGAAATGATGGCAAAGTTTTTTTCATAAATTTTCAACAGTCTGGCTGCTGCCAGAACATTTTGGTCGGGCTTGAACAAACTGTCCCGACTTATTCCGACGGAACGGGCTGTTTTGGGCATGATTTGCATTAATCCGCTGGCCCCCATCCAGTTAACGGCCGAAGCATCAAAATTTGATTCCTGATAGGCGATGGATGCCAGCATCCGCCAGTCCCAGCCAATTTCAGCCCCGTATTTTTTGAATAAGGCATCATAGATGGACAACTGACCCTTTTTGCCCGGGAACAATCCCGATGAAACCATATCGGACGCATTTTTTTCTGAGGAAAAGTAACGTTCCGTAACCTCTTGATATCTATCAGTATACCTGTTGTCGTGGAACCACTGGTGAATTGCGGCTCCAAGTTTCGGTGACGTTTTCCGGACAATCCAGGAGGATCGTTGAGAGAAACTGATGGCCACGCCGATGTTGATGTTCTTATAAAAAGTACTGTTGAACTGAGCGATGTTATTGTTTGCAATTGTATAGTCAATCTGACCAGTTGCCACCTGACCGATCAGGTCTTCGACCGTGAAACTATCTTGTGGAATAGCCTTGATTTTAATGCCACCGCCCAACTCCTGATTCAAACTCTCCAGACGACTCAGGTAACGGCTGTTCGTATGAACCACGACCGTTTTTCCGATTAGGCCGGTCACGCTTTTGACCATGTCCGCTGGCTTTTTTTTCTGCTGAACCAATACCTGATGGGTAAGAAACTCGCGCCCGCAATACAGAAAGCGGCTCTTGTACTCAGTCGTGAAGGGCATATTGTAGGCAATCATGTCGCCTTCTCCGCGTTCCAGCATACGAACCATGGCCGTAGGATTTGGCGCTACGATCATCTTCAAGTGCAACCCTAAATCGTTGGCCAGCATCGAACAAAGTTCGTACTCGTACCCCATTTCTTTATCGCGGTAGATGAAATAAGATGAGGGACTGTAGAGCGTGAGCGCACGAAGTTCCCCCTGTACATGGATTTGTGGAAGGTCGATGAGCTTTTTCCGCTCCTGAACCCTTTTGTATTCCCGGTAGCCAATTCCAATCAGGATGACAGCCAAAAACAGGCCGATCAACCGTAAATTGTGTTTTAATCGCAGGTATTTTTTTACATGCATACGTGTTATTCTAACTCTAATATAGGTACATTTTTTAGCCCATTAAAGGTTTATTGGTTTTTTTTCACATTTTTGATGGATTGCATCTGAAATGACTTTATCTTTGCGCAAATTTATGAAACAAACCACACATGCCGGTCAGGCATCCAAGCTTTCCATGGCTGGATTGCTCATTACACTCGGTATCGTTTACGGTGATGTAGGAACATCGCCACTTTACACTATCCGTGCCATCCTGAATGGAACCGCTTTTGCTGACGAAGCATTTGTGCTTGGAGCCATTTCCTGTGTTTTTTGGACGCTCACGTTGCAAACCACTTTCAAGTATATTCTAATAACCCTTCGGGCTGATAATAAAGGGGAAGGAGGCATCCTGTCTCTATTCGCCCTGGTTAAAAAAGAAAATAAATGGCTGTATATCATCGCCATTATCGGAGCTTGCGCACTGTTGGCAGATGGTATCATCACACCGGCCATCACCGTCACTTCCGCTGTCGAAGGACTTCGAATACTCGATCCGCAACTGCCCGTCGTAACCGTGGTGCTTATCATCATTTCCTTTCTTTTTATGGTTCAGCAGTTTGGAACTAATTTTCTGGGAAAATCCTTTGGTCCGATGATGTTGTTTTGGTTTTCCATGCTGGCGGTTTTGGGTTTCTCTCAAATCATTCAATATCCGGCTGTGCTGAAAGCCGTTAATCCGTATTATGCCTATCAAATTCTGGTTCATTTCCCGAATGCGCTGATATTACTGGGAGCCGTCTTTCTTTGTACAACAGGGGCAGAAGCATTGTATTCAGACCTGGGGCATTGCGGCATTAAGAACATCCGGATTTCCTGGATTTTCGTCAAAACAGCTTTGTTGCTGAATTATTTCGGCCAAGGTGCTTGGATCATCACCCATCCGGCTGAAGTGACCGCCACCGTCAATCCGTTTTACGCCATCATGCCCGATTGGTTCTTAGTTCCCGGTATTCTGGTTGCCACAGCCGCTGCCATCATTGCCAGCCAAGCTCTTATCAGTGGCAGCTACACCATCATTTCAGAAGCCATTTCTCTGAACTTTTTCCCCAAGGTCCGAATTCATTACCCGACCACCATCAAGGGTCAGATGTATATACCGCTTATCAATATGGTATTGTACGTCGGATGCTGCTTCATTGTACTTTATTTCAGGAAATCAACCGGAATGGAAGCGGCTTATGGCCTGGCTATCACACTGGCCATGTTGATGACTTCCATCCTGCTCATGTTTTACCTGAAAGACAAGACTTCGATTTATGTCCGAATATTTCTGGGTCTGATTTTCTTTTCGATTGAACTGTCTTTCCTGGCAGCCAATATGACCAAATTCATGCACGGTGGTTGGATCACCATCATGATCGCCGGTTTCTTCATGCTGGTCATGTATACCTGGAACAAAGGCAGAAGAATTAAAAACAGTTTCATCACTTTTGTGAAGATCAAGAAGTACCTGCCTGTCATCGAGGCGCTTTCAAAGGATAAAAGCGTGCCCAAATATGCTTCCAATTTGGTCTATGTGACGCATGCCAACTATATTTCCGAAATTGAGAACAAGATCCTTTTCTCCATGCTTCGGAAACAGCCTAAACGGGCGGATGTGTATTGGATTTTGCATGTTGACATTGTTGACGATCCGCATACGACCGAATACGAGGTACATCAACTCATTCCCGGCATACTCATTCGGGTGGATCTGAGGCTCGGATTTAAAGTTCCTACCAAGGTGAACCTCTATTTCCACAACATCGTGCATGAATTGATGGAGGACAAGCAAGTGGATCTGATTTCACATTATCCGTCACTTCGTGAATTCAATATCCTGAGTGATTTCAGGTATATTGTCATTGAACGTGTTCCAAACAACGACTACGACTTTGCCAAGTGGCACGGTCTCATCATGAATTTCTTTTTCCTGATTCGTAAAATCGGCATGAATGATGTGACTCACTTGGGATTGGACTCTACGAATGTAGCTGTTGAGGAAGTGCCGTTATTGGCTCGCTCCGAGATTATTCAGGGTGAAAACGTGGTTCCAAGGCGTTCCAAATTCGGAACCTTGAAGAGGGTGAAGATTAATGACGTGAAGTTCACCCGCGTCGACTAAAAAGATGTTCCAATAGAGAGCCAATCTCAGCGTTGCTATTCACTCAACTCTCCTCACGTACGTTAAGTACGCTCCGGGCGTTTTCGTAAACAGCGCCTTGACCTTGGCTCTCTATTGAAACATCTTCCCACGCCTTACTAAAAGGGTGATTTAGTAGTTTTCGCTTTCGATTTCAAAATAGGCTTGGGGATGGTTGCAGGCTGGGCAATTGTTTGGTGCAGACTTGCCTTCGTGAACGAATCCGCAATTGCGGCACACCCATTTCACCTTTTCTTCGCGTTTGAAAAGGATGCCATTTTCCAGATTGGCCAACAATTTCCGATAGCGGGCTTCGTGTCTGGCTTCAGCTTTTAAAATGGCTCTGTACATGGTGGCTATTTCCTTAAAACCCTCAGCTTCGGCTATATCGGCAAATTTGGGATACAGTTCGGTCCATTCTTCGTTCTCACCGTTTGCTGCAGCCAACAGGTTTTCGGCTGTCGTACTGATGATGCCTGCAGGATAGCTGGCCTTGATTTCCACCATGCCACCTTCCAGATACTTGAACATCCGTTTGGCGTGTTCCTTTTCCTGATTGGCAGTTTCTTCAAAAATGGCGGCGATTTGTTCGTAACCTTCTTTTTTAGCTACGCTGGAAAAGTACGTGTAACGCATACGTGCCTGCGATTCACCAGCGAACGTTGTGAGCAGATTTATTTCAGTCTGGGTTCCTTTGATGCTTTTTTCCATAATTTCAATTATTTGAGTTTTCAGAATGTTACTACCAAATATACGAAATATTCAGCAGATACTTACTTGTTGAGGTGCTCCAACAAAATTTTTATACCGATGCCGATCAGGACAATTCCGCCGAACAATTCCGCTGGAATATGGAAGCGATGGCCGTAACGTCGGCCGATAAACAGACCAAGTGATGCGAAAAGAAAGGAGGCAGCACCAATCATCAGAATGGACAGCCACAGGTCTATGCGCATAAAGGCAAAAGAAACGCCAACTGCCAGAGCATCAATGCTGGTGGCTAGAGCCAATGCCAGCACCACCCTGAGTTTGAATGGGTTCAGGCTTTTTTCGTCCGGGTGTGTAAAAAAGTTTTCCCAAATCATGCGACCACCCAAAACGACTAGGATACCAAAGGCGATCCAATGGTCAAATGTTTCGATAAGGTGCTGGAACGTACTGCCGGCCAGCCAACCCAACAAAGGCATCACTGCTTGGAAAAGTCCGAACAAAAATGCCACTCTCAACGCCGGGCCATATCTGAAAGGCTTCATTGCGATGCCGAAAGCAATGGAAACGGCAAAGCAATCCATAGCTAACCCAATGGCAATGAGTGCAATATCTGATAGGTTCATGCGCGTCGGCTTTTTTAAATATCGGAGCGTCAAAGGTAGTTTTTTTTGCCTCGAATCTCTTATCTTTGTGTTCAAAATTCGCTGTATGACCTTCGAGCTACTGGCCCGGGACACCAAAACAAATGCACGGGCCGGATTGATTCAAACCGATCACGGACCTATTGAAACACCCATCT
>Ga0209429_10000486_pt1 | contig 26404 bp, 24 predicted proteins | sample BarGraNGADG00212_3_FD_184493 | JGI IMG/M metagenome (GOLD analysis project Ga0209429, IMG submission 184493) | Arctic peat soil microbial communities from Barrow, Alaska - Barrow Graham LP Ref core NGADG0004-212 (SPAdes) (version 2) | ecosystem: Environmental > Terrestrial > Soil > Wetlands >...
AGCCAGTAAAGCCCCTCCCCCTTCATGCCTTGCCACCCCCGCCAGTGCCACCCCTCACAAGAAAAGAATGGATCGCACCCTATAATGACATGGATTCATGCATAAACAGGCAGTAAAAGCAGTAAATCATAGCCATGACCTGACAAAAATAGCATAGACACATACATCCATGCTACTTGATAGTACTAAATGAGCAATCAGACTATGGCTTCTGCCTATTTGTTAATTTTGATCAAAAAAGGGTGACAATCAATCTAAAGTATAACAGAGTATGACAATAGGATTAAACCGGCTGAGATGAAACGAGATGACCGGGAAAGTCAATAATAAAAGATAAAGAGACAAGGACATTTCAAATTTAGGCTTAGTATTGACAGATAGATAGTTACATATTTATATTAATGATGAGTTGTCACATCATTGTCACATGACAATAGAAAAGGTGAATTTTGAGCAGTTTTTAGAGGTTGATTGTCACTTTGGTTGTAAGTGAGTGATTATCAATGAATGCCGATTGTCATATTTATTGTCATATAATGGCATTTTATTGTCACTTATTGACACCCCTTATTTTTCTGCAACCGACATCCTCAAGAACCTCGATAGAATTGAATATACATTTCCTTCCGAACTGTTTAAACCGAATTTTACCTGAGTTTTTAAGTTTCTGTGCTGTGACAAGACTACAGTTCAGGAAGTTTGCCAATTCTCGAATAGAGTAAAAGTAGTGTGTTGGTTCAGGCTCATTTTTGACCGAAAGAGATTCTTGGACTGCTTGCCTTATTAAGGTGGTTAGCTCCTCAAGTGATACCTTCAATAGTAAATAATTTTCCATTGTTGTTTATATTGAATTAATTTCAAATAGCCGGAATTCCGGTGATTTGGAACGCATTGATTTTGAGCTACTTTTAAATGTAGCTTATTAGCTACATTATGATAGGGCTGAAATTGAATTACTTCCAATTCCCTCAGAAGTGAGGGTATTAAAAAAAGTGAATGATCTGCTCTTTTCCCTGTTCTTTGGCAATATCATATGATCAGCGTCTCTGTCTCAGTCTCTATATCATGGATGTTGCCTGCAGGAGATTGCATGTTTTTATCCACATGCTGAACTTATTTAATTTTATAGCCTGGCTTGGAATAATCCCTGATATTGGTTCCTGGGAGGGTTTGATAGATAATGTTCCCCTGTCTTATTGCCCCGGGCTTACCATAATCTCGTATATCTGTACCGGGGACTGTCGGGTAAATATTTTCCCTTTCAATAATATATCCTGGCCTGTTGAGGTCCTGAATATCCGTCCCTGGCAAGGTCGGGTAAATGGTAGTTGCAGGATTGACGGCCTGTTCCCATGAGTTGATACTGCGTTGTTGGATGGTTGCTCCTCCCATTGCCCCGGCTCCTTCTATCAGCATGCGGAATGCCTCACCGAGGGCATTGGTGCGCATGATCTTCTTTTGCATTGCCTCTTTGCGGCTCATTTCATCTTCGATTTCATCTTTGTATTTTCCCCCTTCCTTTTCCCATTTGTATAACTCCGGATTCCTCTGTTGCCAGTCAAGCATGGCAGCGGATGGAGCATTACTGATTTTTGCCCTGTCGTCAAGTATCATTTTCTCATAGGATGGGTATGACCCTGGAATCTTCGGATTACCTGTTGTCTGTGAATAGGTACTTATTGCAAGTGCCATAGTGCATAAAAAAAAGATTAACTCTTTCATTGCTTATTAATTAGATTCCTAATAATGATTTATCCTTTGTAACACGTAAAGTTTTAAGTTGTGAAGCATCTCCGCAACTATCTGATTAACTGCCTCAGCGTCATCAATGAAGATGGGTGCATCTATGTTGCTCCATTGTTACTTCTAATTGTTTCATATGCATTTCTAAATGGCATTGATTTTAAGCCAAATGCAAGGACATAGAGTTCTATTTTTCTGGAGTATCCAAATCCTTCTTTTTTCTCAACTCATCCTGTATCTCTCTCCTTGCCTCTGCCTCCTGGTCCAGTTTCAGAAACCGTTCCCTCATCTCCTGTTGGTGCTTTTTCAAGGAGTGTACTCGTTTCCGCTTTGGCAAATCCTTTCTTGTCTTTCCTGATGGTGTCGGCCAGAAGCATTGTCTGAGAAAGTGATACTTATTAAAGTCAATAACTTCTAATTCACATTCCTCCTCAAGCGTGATCATATTTACAACACCCTGTTCCCCTCCTGATCCAGTAGCTGCTGAATAGGCATGTACCAAATAATCAGTAGGTCCAATTCTTTTTATTATCTCAGCAACGATTAGGATGTCAGCTTCAGCGTACTTAATATAATCTATATGTTTGGTGTATTCAATTTCCTCTGACTCTGCTATTTCCCTGATTTGATCAAGGACAGATTTTATTACGTAATCTCTTTTCTCAGATGCCTCAGCCTGTTTAAACCGTTCTCTATTAAAGAAATAATGCAATATTTCTACATCATAATCATCTTCCAAGTCAATCATGTCCCTGATCATTGCCAGGATCATTTCCTCAAAAAGATTAAATGATTCGTATTCCTCATATTGTACCTGCTCCTTATATTCATCCCAGACAGTCTCTAAATCACTTTCTGGACCGGTCTGCTTAGCCTCAGGGGGCAGTCCTTTGATCCTTTCAATCACTTTATATGCAAACTGTTCAATATCCATGACTTGTGATTCATAAATTACCTATGCCCTAATCATTTCTTGTTAAACATATCCATAAGCTTCTGCATTTCTTGTTCCTCTTGTACTTCCTTTAAACTTTTCAGTTTAGGTTCTCCTTGATATAAATAAACAGATTTGGTCCATTTGTCAATTACTAAGTCCTCTCCTGACATACTTACGTACATATACCTTCCATTTAGAGCCATTAGATAGAGCCAAACTATTAAGATTCCTCCCATTATTAGACCGCCAATTAACCTTGTATTCTCTTTTGTGATTCCCATCGGTACATATTATAAATCTCCATTAAACAGCAATTAATCGTACGTCTATTTATTCTCCACATCATAAAAAGGACGTGGACCTAAATCTTACTGCATTGTAGGTACCGCTAAGCACCCCATCCACAATAAGCAAAGCCCACGTCTGTCGTGAGCGTATTGCCTATTATTCTTGTGGATGTTATTTTAGCGGTTTTACAATGCAAGAATAACAGCTTACGCTGCGTATATCATTTTATCTTCTTATATGCCTGTCTGATTCGTACTTAAATTTATTTTCCTAAATATACAAAGATTCCATGAATTTTATAACTTTGGTATTGCTGTATTGATGTAAAACAACTATAAGTACATAAAATTTCAGGCGACACCTTTTACCTTATATCCTCTCTGAGGGGATTGTAATGCAGACATTGAAATCAAAAAGGTGTCGCCTTTTTAAGTTTCTTTGGTGGCCTGAGACTATTGTCAAATTACCAGTTCCGGGAGGTCACAACCTTATACTTGTCAGATGACTACGAGGCCCTGATGTCAAGAGTTTTTGAAAATAAAGCCTGGAGTGAATTATCGCTACCAATCGTATTTTGATGTTATTTCTTCGATAGCACTTACAATACTTAATATACTAACATTAAAATTATTATCGTGTTTTTTTAGCTCCTTCTTCATCGTAAATTCAAATATCTGAAAACCAGATAATGATTCTGCCAGACCAACTTTATTCAAAAATTGGTCAGTTAGGGTAAAGTATTCTTTGCTAATTATGTTCATTCTGTTCAAAAGAATTACTTTTTGTTCTGTGATTACTTGGGAATTATCAATTGACCTGTACAAATAATAATGATTCATAAAATTATTATTTAATGTAACAAATGAATGCTGAACTATATCGACTATTGAAGAAATCTTCTTCGCATCACTAATTATAAACACATTGTTTGGTAATTGTACTTTCTCCTTTCCGTCCAGTAATGAGATACAATTTATATACATACTGTTACTTCGAATTACAGATATAAGTTTTGAGAGGTCTATCAAAAAACTTTTATATGTTATTCCTTTGATACTTTTTAATGGATAGTTCAGTGCAACTGAAATATGGTTTGCATTTGTTAAAAAAAGTGCTTCATGTGACTTTATTTCTTGTGCAGAAACCTGTTGTTCCAAATAACTAAACTCAGGTTCGTAAATTCTAATCAAATTGCTCTTTTTACTTTCCTTAAATGCCAGATATAAGAAGAAAGTCGAAGCACCTGCTGCAACAGCAACAATTACGTTTACAGAATTGGAAGAGATATCTGTACCATAGACATCAATTAACGCCATTACGACAATAATAATAAGAAGAACAGTAAAGAATAATAAATATCTTTTAAGCCATCTTAATACTTTATTCAGTCTCACATTCTCAATCATTATAATAATTTCTTGATTGTCTCATCAAAAAAGCAGCATTTCCTGTGGAATAAATATGTCTCGCTGCTGCTACTTGTGCTATGGTAGCTATGAAGGAAATGCTGCTGAATTCAAATGTCAGAAATGGTAGGGACATTTCCAAAAATATTTTTATTGTCTTGGAATGCTGAACGTATTGCCATTGGTCAGGGGTACCACTGCTTGTTCATTATCAATACTAATTAACTCATCAAGCAATAATTTATCATTATTACATTTCCAATTTTTAGCATCTTTTAATTGATTCAGTGCTTCTTCGTCAGAGAATCCCTCTTGAATCTTAATAACCAATTTTTAAAGGTTTTTAATGTAATCTCTTTCTGCTTGTAATTGTGTCATCTTTTATAATGTATTATGTTTAATACCACAAAGATACTCATATAAAAAATAACCGTTTTTATGATATTTCCCCTTGTTATGATGGACAAGGTTTTCAAAGCATTTTAAATTTCTACGTTGTAAAGGAGTGCATCGGCAACAGGATGCTTTCCAAAAGCGTCGGATGGAACAGCCCAAGTCCCATAACAATCTGTCATAGTGTTATTTAGTTTGCAGCGAGACATAATTATTCCACAGGAGATGCCGTTTTTTTGTTCTCTTTTAAAATCTAATACGCTGATAATCTGCACAAAAGCATTGTTTTTTTATTTCGTATCTTTGCGTATATTATTAATACTTAATAAAATGGGTAAATTTTTAACAAACAAAGAAAAAAGGGACTTAATGTTTAAGTGGAGCAGAGAAAATGCAGAAGAACTGTCTAATGAAGTTTTTAAAATTTGGGGCAAAAATGAAGCATCAACTGAAAATGTATCATATGAAAGTTTTTGTCGATACCTTAATAATACTGATTATGCTATTAGCCAGAAATTTGATGAGTATAATAAATCTGGCAAATATACCAACACACTATCTGAATATAATTTATCAGATTATGATAAGATCGTCTTTATTAATACTTTAATTGGAAGTGCAGCCTTAATAGTCACTGGTAATACATTTTATACCGATTGAGAAATAAGCATTAAATGGAGAATTCATTTTATTACTTTTTTAGTGCTACACCTCAAGTATTGGCGGCTGTCTTAGCCTTGTTTGGTGTGTTTGTGGTTTTTAAAATTCAGTCTATTAAGAATCAATTAATTGGAATAGGACAATCCGTAATTGATGAAGTTCAATCACCTATAAATTGGCGAGACATATATTTAACTAAACAAATGAAAACTGATGCATTTATAAATGCATTAAAGCAAGGAATACATGGTTATGATATTAAAGGACTTCAATTTAATATAAACTTAATTGAAAGTGGGTTTTATGAAGGACATAAGAAAAAATATAAGATACTCTCTGATTTTCTTGATTCTTTAATAAAGAATACGATCTATTGGTCAATTTTTACGGCAGCTATAATTATTATCTGCTTGACTATCCTTTCACAAGGAGATTATTTTCTCTGTCATCCTCTTTTACTAACTATTACCCTTTTGATTATCATAGGATTTATTTTAGCTTGTTTTTCTGGTCTTATTTATATCCTCATAAAATCTTTAAGGGAATCATAATCAGAAGGGTTTCTTATAATTTAAAAAAGTATGGGATAGATCACCATCGAGGCGCTACTTATTCCATTTAGCACGAGGAATGCAGCGAGACATATTTATTCCAATGGGGTGTCGCTTTTTAATAGTTTAATCTATTCTTTGGCAATATAATTTCGATAAATAGTTTTATAATGAAAAGTAATATTCTTCTGGTACTATTATTCTTCCTTATCCCTCTTATAATTAATGGGCAAACTCAGGAAGCCACAACCTCAGATGGTAAGAAAGTAATTTTAAATGCTGATGGTACATGGAAATATGCTCAGGAAGCCACAACCATAGATGGTAAGAAAGTTTATTTAAATACTGATGGTACATGGAAATATGCTGAGGTTAAAAAAGATTCTGGAATAACGTTGGGAAACCAAGGAGTTCCGACAGGCTCAGTCAATTCAAAAGTACGGGGAGATGGCAGTGGAACAGGTAATAAAGGAATATCGTATGATCTTCAGGGAAGAGGATTCCAGTCCTTACCATCACCAAGATACGACTACCAGGGTGAAGGCAGAATTGTGGTAGAAGTCAGTGTTGACAGGTCTGGTAAAGTAATACAAGCTACACCTGGTATTAAGGGATCAACAACACTTGATGAATACCTTCTTAGGGTTGCCAAAGATGCTGCAATGGAGGCAAGATTCGAAACAAAACCAGATGCCCCTCGTATTCAGAAAGGTACTATCACCTATAATTTTATCCTTAAATAGCTTAAAATCCAGTTCAGGAGAATAACCTGATTGCATAGTCGGTTGCCCCGATATATTTGATGAAATACAGCATTACTGTTGCAGCGAGGCATTGAATTAACGGGGTGTCGCTTTTTTAATTCCCCTATCTTGTGTTGTTTAACCGGTATTAAAAAAACTTTCGTACTTTTAATCCTCAATGTCAAAAACCTAACCACGAACAATGTCGGAAAACAATAAGATTGAAGCCACCCTCCGGATAACAGCTGATAAACTGAGAAATAATATTGAATTAAGAAAATAAATAAATGTTTGAACAAACCTTTAAGAATATTGACGATATACTGCACAAGGATGCCGGTTGCAGCAGCGAATTGGATTATGTGGAACAGACCTCCTGGATTTTATTCCTGAAATACCTTGACGATCTGGAGCAGGATAAGAAAACAGCAGCCGAATTATCAGGTAAGTCTTACAAACCAATTATCAGTCCTGAATATAGGTGGGAGAAATGGGCCGTACCTAAAAATAAAGATGGAAAACTTAACTACCAAGTGGCCCTAACCGGTGATGACCTTGCAGACTTTGTTAACTTAAAGCTCTGGCCTTATCTCAAAAAATTCAAGACAGATGCAGTGAGTGCTGATACTATTGAATACAAGATCGGTGAGATATTCAGCGAGCTGAAAAACAGAATCCAGAGCGGATATAATCTCCGGGAGGTTCTGAATCGTATTGATGAACTCCGGTTCCGCACTCATTCAGAAAAGCATGAGATGAGCCATCTTTATGAGGGGAAAATCCAAAACATGGGTAACGCAGGTCGTAATGGTGGTGAGTATTATACTCCTCGTCCATTGATCAAGACTATTGTTAAAGTGGTAGCTCCGCAGATTGGCAACAAAATTTATGATGGGGCAGTCGGATCAGCAGGATTCCTCTGTGAAGCATTTGAATACATGAAAACCACTAAGGCTCTAACTACAAAAGATACGACAATACTTCAAAAAAGCACTTTTTATGGTAAGGAAAAGAAAGGCCTTGCATACATCATCGGTACTATGAATATGATATTGCATGGAATAGAAGCGCCCAATATCGTCCATACCAATACGCTTGCTGAAAACATAACCGATATACAGGATAGAGACCGTTATGACATTGTTCTGGCTAATCCTCCCTTCGGTGGTAAGGAACGTGCAGAGGTGCAACAGAACTTCCCTATCAAGACCGGGGAAACTGCCTTTCTGTTCTTGCAGCATTTTATTAAGATACTGAAAGCAGGTGGCAAAGCCGGTATAGTAATAAAAAACACCTTTTTGAGCAACACAGATAATGCTTCTGTTAGCCTGCGTAAACTATTGTTAGATAGTTGTAACCTTCATACAGTATTAGACTTGCCAAGTGGTGTATTTACCGGTGCAGGTGTGAAAACGGTTGTCCTGTTTTTTGATAAAGGAACACCTACCAGGAAGGTCTGGTATTACCAACTGAATCTTGACCGAAACCTGGGCAAGACAAATGCTCTCTCTGAAAATGATCTGGCAAATTTTGTAGTATTACAGAAAACAAAAGGGAATGGCGAAAACTCCTGGTCAGTGGATATTGCCAAGATAGACACAAAAACCTATGACCTCTCAGCAAAGAATCCAAATAAGAAAGAGGATGTAGCTTTACGTGAGCCGAAGAAGATATTGGATGAAATGAAAGCCCTGGACAAAGAAAGTGCGGAGATACTAACCTCAATCTTAAAACTGATATGAGACAAGGTTGGGAAATAAAAACTCTAAATCAAATATCTGAGAACTTAGATAGTAAAAGGATTCCTGTTACAAAAAATATCCGTAGTGGTGGAAATATACCGTACTATGGAGCTTCTGGTATTGTTGATTATGTTGAAGATTATATTTTTGATGAAGATTTACTCTTAATCTCCGAGGATGGTGCAAATCTATTAGCAAGAACTTATCCAATAGCTTTTTCTATCTCGGGAAAAGTATGGGTTAATAACCATGCACATGTTATTAAGTTCAGGAACAGAACAACTCAAAAATATGTTGAATTATATCTTAACTCTCTAAAATTAGATGATTTTGTCAGTGGCATGGCACAGCCTAAACTGAATCAATCAATGCTTAATAAAATTCAAATTCCATTACCTACACCACCCGAACAACAGCGCATTGTTGCTATCTTAGATGAAGCCTTTGCCTCCATTGCCAGGGCAAAAGCCAATGCCGAACAAAACCTCAAAAACGCCAAAGAACTTTTTGAGAGTTATTTGCAATCTATCTTTAATAATAAGGACAAACGGTGGAAAGAGAAATCTTTAGGAGAAGTTTGTGAAATTAAACCACCTAAGAATGAAGCCAGAAACAAACTTCAAAAAACTGATTTTGTTTCATTTGTACCTATGGAAGATTTGGGAATTAACCAAAAATTATTTTCCCCAACAAAAGAAAGACAACTAAGCCAAGTTGAAGGAAGTTATACATACTTTGCAAACGAAGATGTCCTTTTAGCAAAAATAACGCCATGCTTTGAAAATGGGAAGTTAGGAATTGCCAGGAAGTTAAGAAATGGGATTGGATTTGGATCAAGTGAATTTGTCGTTTTCAGGGTATCTGAGAATATGTATTCAGAGTTTTTATATTATTTCTTATTACGTCAAAAGTTCCGTACAGAAGGAGCTGAACGAATGATGGGTGCAGTAGGTCACAAGAGAGTTTCAAAAGAATTTATTGACAACTATTTAATCCCCATGCCATCTTTTGACGAACAGAAGGCTATCGTCCAAAAACTCGATACGCTATCAGTTGAAACCAAAAAGCTGGAAACCATCTATCAGCAAAAACTCAATGATCTGGAAGAACTGAAAAAGAGTGTATTGCAGAAGGCATTTAATGGCGAATTGAAAACAACAAAAGAAGTAGTTGTATGAACGAAGCAGAAACCAGAGCAGAAATAATAGACCCTAAACTTAAAGAAGCAGGTTGGGGGGTAATTGAGGGTTCAAAAATCCTTCGGGAATACATTATTACTATCGGTAAAATCCAGACCGGAGGAGGAAGAGCTAAACCATTAATTGCTGATTATGTTCTGGTTTATAAAGGCATTAAACTGGCTGCTATTGAAGCCAAGAGCAATGTCCAGGAAGTTGGTGAGGGCGTAGCACAAGCCAAATTGTATGCTGAAAAAATGCAACTGGAAACTACCTATGCTACTAACGGCAGAGAGATTTATAGTATCTGCATGAAAACAGCGAAGGAGGGGTTGGTTGCCAACTACCTTACACCTGATCAGCTCTGGAACAAAACATTTGCCTCCCAAAACCAATGGCGTGATACTTTTAACGAAGTTCCTTATGAAGATGTCGGGGGGACAAAGACCACCCGCTACTATCAGGAGATTGCTGTAACTAATGCAATGGAAGCCATTGCCAATAACAAGCAGCGTATCTTACTGACCTTAGCCACCGGTACAGGGAAAACCTTTATTGCCTTTCAGATAGCCTGGAAGTTGTTCCAGACACGATGGAATTTAAAGCGTAATGGATTAAGGAGACCAAGAATCTTATTCCTGGCAGATAGAAACATCCTGGCTAATCAGGCTTTCAATGCTTTCTCAGCCTTTCCCGAAGATGCTCTTATACGTATTAGTCCAAAAGAAATAAGCAAGAAGGGAAGCGTTCCGATCAATGGGAGCATCTTTTTTACCATCTTCCAGACTTTTATGAGTGGTACTGATAAAGATGGTAATCCGGAACCATATTTTGGTGAATACCCGGCTGATTTTTTTGATTTCATTATAATAGATGAGTGTCACCGGGGCGGTGCAAACGATGAAGGAAACTGGCGAGGCATCTTGGAATATTTTAGTCCAGCAGTTCAGTTAGGTTTAACTGCTACTCCTAAACGTAAAGACAACGTTGATACATACAGATATTTTGGTGATCCGGTCTATATATATTCATTGAAAGAGGGAATAAATGATGGGTTCCTAACACCATTCAAGGTAAAGCGTATTCATACCACGCTTGACGATTATATATATACTTCTGATGATACGATAGTTGAAGGCGAGATAGAAGAAGGGAAATTATATACAGAACCTGACTTCAATAAGATCATAGAAATAAAAGCACGTGAGACCAAGCGTGTGCAGATATATATGGATGAAGCCAATCAGAACGAGAAAGCAATCATATTTTGTGCTACACAAGACCATGCAGCTGCTATTCGTGATCTGATTAACCAGTACAAGAAAAGCATGGAACCAACGTACTGTGTGCGTGTAACAGCAAATGATGGTGCATTAGGTGACCAATACCTGCGGGAGTTTCAGGACAACGAGAAAACGATACCCACGATACTTACCACTTCACAGAAACTCTCCACCGGAGTGGATGCAAGAAACATCCGTAATATAGTTTTGCTACGTCCTGTTAATACTATGATTGAATTTAAGCAGATTGTTGGTCGGGGAACAAGGCTATATGATGGCAAGGAGTTTTTTACGCTTTACGATTTTGTTGATGCTTATCATCATTTTGCCGATCCTGAGTGGGATGGTGAGCCTATTGCTGAAGAACCTAAAACCTATACTCCTGGACCACCTCCAGTACCTGGGCCAGAAGAACCACCACCGCCACCTCCTCCTCCGAGAACAAAGATTAAGGTAAGACTTCGGGATGGCAAGGAACGTGAGATACAACACATGATCTCCACCTCATTCTGTGGTCCTGATGGAAAACTAATCTCAGCAGAAGAATTTATAATCAATCTGTATGGGTCATTACCATCTTTTTTTAAGAGTGAGGAAGAATTACGCAAAATCTGGTCAAGTCCAATAACAAGAAAGGTACTTCTTGATAGACTGGCAGATGCAGGTTATGGAAAAGATGAACTCACAACGCTTCAACAACTTATTGATGCTGAAAAAAGTGATCTGTTTGATGTGCTTGAATATGTTTCTTTTGCTGTGAAACCTATTACAAGGGAAGTAAGAGTTGCAGCATCACAACCAGCGATATTTGCCTTATTGGATAACAAGCAGAAAGAGTTTCTGGCATTTGTCCTTTCAAAATACATAGAATCTGGTGTGGGAGAACTTGATCAGGAGAAATTGCCGGTACTGCTTCAGAATAAATATCAGTCATTAGGAGATGCAATGGATATACTGGGAGACACTTCAAAGATCAGTTCGTTGTTTATTGAATTTCAGAAAATACTGTATCAGGAGAGGGTTGCATAATTGTAATTAATTTAATGATTAACAAATTCATGTCATGGTTATATGGCTTTTTCGTGCCGGAAAATTCGGGGAATTTGAAGGCAAATTCTTAGATGAAGGGAAAATCTACCTGACTTGGGAAAAGTCAAATCACGATCTTAGTTTAATTACGACAAAGATTGATGTGTATAAAACACTAATGGAAGATTACCCTGAAGAAAAAATTGGGACAATAAGAAACTGGACCGGACAGGTTTTCCCATTTGCGAACGAGATGAAAATCGGAGATTGGGTTGTTCTTCCAAGCAAATTTAAGTCAGCTATTCACTTTGGAGAAATTAAAGGTGAATATGAATATCACCCAAATGGGCCTTCTCCATTTTATCATAGCAGAAAAGTTAAATGGTTTGCCAGGGATCTGCCTCGGACGAACTTTGACCAGGATCTATTATATTCTTTTGGTGCAGCCATGACTGTCTGTAAGATAAGCAGAAATGATGCAGAGGAAAGGCTCAAGGCTATGTATAAGAATAATTGGCAATCCACAAAACCAAAGTTGAAAACAATAGACAATGAATCGGAGGTAGTGAGTCATGGGCTTATCGACCTTGAACAATACTCCAGGGATCAGATTGCGAAATATATTATTCAAAAATACAAAGGACATGGAATGGCTATGATCATTGAAGCCATCTTGAAAGCAAAAGGATATATCACATATCGGTCACCAGAAGGTCCCGATAAAGGGATAGATATTCTTGCTGCGCCTGAACCTTTAGGATTTGGGAAACCTCGTCTCTGCGTACAAGTGAAAACAGGTGATTCTCCTATTGATCGTCCAACATTAGATCAGTTATTAGGAAGTATGCAGAATTTTAGTGCGGAACAGGGATTACTTGTGTCCTGGGCAGGATTTAAGACATCAGTAGATAAAGAAATACCTTCCCAGTTTTTCCGCATAAGATTGTGGGATCAAAGCGCAATAATTAACGAGCTCTTAACCGTTTATGATAAATTGAGCGAGGACTTAAAGGCAGAGCTACCCCTAAAAAGGATATGGACACTTAACATTCCAGAGGATGAAGTCCTTGAGGGAGATTGACTTAAAATGTATGTCAAGCAGGAGAAGGCTATTCAGACTGTTATTGAATAGGCGAAGTTGTTGGCAGAGGAATTGGTCTAATAAATTGAATTAATATAGTTTTGGGTATGTTCCTTTTATGCTTTCATAAATTCAGGAATCAGATTCTGCACAAACAAAGGTTAAATACAAATAAATTAAATCAAGCATCTATGGATTGGAATAAATTGCTTTCGGACAAAAGACTGCGCAATACGACAAGAAGTCAAAGTAATCTTGATCAACGAAATGAATTTGAAAGTGACTTTGGGAGAATTATTTTTTCTCCGGCATTGAGGCGAATGCATGATAAAACTCAAGTCTTTCCTTTAATAAATGATGACAACACTCATACAAGATTGACCCACTCATTAGAGGTAGCTACGTTGGCAAAATCCCTGGGTATTAATTTATGTGCCAATCCAAAATTTACTGAAAGGATTAATCATAGGGACAAAGATAAATTAGTAAGAATAATACCTGAGATTTTGTCTTCAATATCTTTATGTCATGATATTGGAAATCCTCCGTTTGGTCATTTTGGAGAGGAAGTAATCGCAAAATATTTTGAGGGATATTTTAATAATATGAAGATTACTAAGGGTATCGAAGTAGTTACAAAGGATCAAGAAGGAGATTTTACGAAGTTCAATGGGAATGCTCAAGGATTTAGAGTTTTAACCAGACAACAGATATTACAGGATAAATTTGGTTTGAATCTCACTTTTGGAACATTGAGCTCATTCTTAAAATATCCTAACTTATCTACTGAAATAGTTCAAAACGGGTATCGTAGAAAACTCGGAGTTTACCAATCTGAAAAAGAAATTCTCAATAAAATAAGGGAAGAGACAGGACTTATAAATGTGAGACATCCGTTAGCCTTCCTAATGGAAGCGGCTGATACTATAAGTTATCAATTAATGGATATTGAAGATGGCTTTAATAGAGGCCTATATCGAATTAATGATATTTATGATTTTGTAGAAAAAAATGGTAACAAAAGTGTGGTTGAATTGTTTATGAATATGAGGGAAAAAGAATATAATAGGTTAGATTTATTTAATAAGGATAGAACAGCGATTGTCAAGTTTAGAATACATTTAATCCAGATACAAATAAATCATGCCTTAACTAAGTTCTTGGAAAATCTCGATAGGATTGAAAGTGGTGAATATATGGATGAATTGGTATATGATGATGAAAAAGGTGGAATTGCAGAAACATTATATAGTTTTATTAAGGACAGGATATTTACTCATAGAGAGATACAATCACTTGAACTAACTGGTTGTAGTGTAATAAGAGGATTATTTGGACATTTTGTCCCAGAAATAATTGAGAGGCCAAAGGATGAACGTACTAAAAGGTTATGGTCAATGATTAGCCAAAGTCTCCGATGGCTTGTTGAACTTGAAACAGGAAAAAAAGAATTGCATTCTATAGATAATTATTATAAATTGCGTATAATTGTGGACTTCGTTTCAGGAATGACTGATAAATTTGCCTTATCATTGTATCAAAAATTGGAAGGAATAAAGATTAATTGAGATTGTGAAAACGATAGCGAGAGATAAAATGTATTCCATCCTGGAAGAAATGTTTCCCATTTATTTTTCCAGATTCTTTATAACTGATGAAGAAAATGACTTTATAGAGTCATTAAAGGCTAATGCCGATCTATTTGTTTTTAGTGGAATATTAAGGGATTTTCTCTTACAATATAATAAGGAAGAACCTCGTGATTTTGATTTTGTAATAGGTAGATCGAACAAGAAAACAGATAGAATAATAAGTAAATATTTGGTTCGCAAAACTCAGTTTGGAGGATTCAAGTGTCGAATTAATAACAAAGATGTAGATATTTGGGCCATTCAAGATACTTGGGCTATAAAAAAGTACAGGCCATTTTACCTTCAAAACTATTTACCCCTAACTTCCTTTTTTAACATAACTGCAGCTGTGTATTCCCTTAATGACAATAAGTTATATATTCATGATAGTTTTAAGGAATTTCTTGAAGATAAAAGCCACCGCAAGTTGGACATTGTTTTAGAGGATAACCCATTTCCGGCTTTGTGCATAATAAAGACTTTAGAGCTAATGGATAAATTTAATATTCCTTTATCAGACCCTTTAAAGGACTACTTAATTCATTATAACAAAATACTCACAGAACTTGACTATCAAAATACTCAGTTGAAGCATTACGGTAACATCAAGTACGATTATTTAACTATTAGTGAAAGAATCAATAGTCTCTATTTTCGTTATAGAGTGGCTGATAAATTAAAATCATATAACAACCAAATGTTGTTATTTGAAAAGCAAGAGATAACAAAATCGACTGTGTTAATGTAATCATTGATTTTACTGTTTTAGGCTATACCTCAGAGACTTAACCTAAACAAAGAATATTGTAAGGAGTTCCATTTATAAATTCTTCTTTTGAACCTGTTTTAGGTAATTCACCCTGGTAACTTTCTTATGTACTCTGCCCTACCATTTATTATGCATTCATCAAACATATCTTCCAAACTCTTATTAACTCCCCTAAGGCCTGCAACAACTTTCTCTGCCCAATCAAAGTAATCGAGAATACGTTGCAATGGCCATCCGACTGGTGGATTATTAGTAATATCCCGGACATTCATGATCTTGTCAGCAATCTTGAGTTTTTTCGCATTGTCTGATTTGTGGGGAGCTTGTTCTATTTGTAAGCGTTTCCTTTCTTGTTTTTCAAGGCTTTTGTCATCTGTGACCTCAATGACTAAAGATATCACCTGTGTGCCAAATAGCTTCGATATCTCATTAATCAATTCTTGTTTTTCCTCAGGAGTATCAACTGTATCCTCTACAACATCATGTAATATTGCAGCAGTAAGTAGAATTGGGTCCTTTTCTCCTCCTTCATTGGCTAATAGATTAGCAACCTGGATCGGATGATTTATATAAGGTGATTTATCTTCTCCTTTCCGAAATTGAGTTCTGTGCCTGGAGGCAGCAAATTCCAATGCTCTCAAAATCATTCCAACATCATCCATTGTATACAGTTTTATAGATTGGATTGATAATCTCCTTTGCTTGTCTCAATATTTCATCGGCAGGTTGAGTAATTGCCCTATTCTTAAGTTCCCTAAATGAAATCTCCTCAGCAACCTCATAGGCAATATGTATGAATGACCTTCTTCCGGTTGCCAAATCCTCTGGTATTCCCCAAAATGTAAACGTCAACTCAAAGCATCTGTATTTCTTATGAAGAAAAAATCTACGTCCTGAATTATTCCATATCATTATAAGGCATCTTCCTGGTTGTATATTATCATTCAGGCAATAGTTATTTAATATGCGTGTTCTGACATCAGCAAATACTTTGCTATCACAACAATACTTTTGAGTGATCTTGCTGAATTTCTTACCATCTATAAGTGCCATAGCCTAAAGATACAAATTATAAGGAGTATCACAAGTCATTCCAAACTATTTGATAACCTGAAAGGTTTGGTTTAAATGCAAAAAATGTTGTTTTGTATCGAGCAACTGCATTAATTTGAATTAAAATATTAGCACGTCGGAAACTCTTCCGACAATGCAGCGAGGATAAGTCCCTGGATAGCACTCCGGGGCTTACTGTTTTATACCTCCAAAACCGTCTTATAAAGAGCAGTTGTGTTAAAATCGTGTGCAAATAAAAAAACACCTACTCAGATTAATTCTTGTAAGTGTTTCATTTTCAATGTGGGGGTTGAGGGATTCGAACCCCCGACCCTCTGCTTGTAAGGCAGATGCTCTGAACCAGCTGAGCTAAACCCCCAAAAAGAGAGTGCAAATATAAGTTCAATTTTCTTTTTCACAAAAGAAACTCTTAAATATTATCTGTTTTGTAACTAATCAGTACTTAAAGTGAGCTAAAGGTTGGAGTGCCTGAAGTTGAAATGCAAAGAATGAATCGTAACCGGCTGAATTAGTTTTATGAAGCAACCATATCGGTTTCTTAAAAGTCTTATATATGTGTTTAAAACACTTGAAAAATATAGTGTTACAGATTTAAAAAATTATTTATATTCGCTATTGCGACGAAACGAATTAAATATCTTAAGCTAAAATAGAAATATTTTTATGTTTTAGAGATGTATTTATGTGATATATTGTTAAATACGTTTTTCAAATTTTTAGAGTCTAACCTAAACTGAACCTTAAAAGCCACATATTATATGAATCAATTCATACAAAAAAGCAAAAAAACTATCCAAATGAGAGTTAATGACCATTCCGGATCTTTAAGGTTGACCTTTAAATTTTTGGTAATTTTATTATCAGCTTTCATTTCTGAAAATAATCTTTTCTCACAAACATATCTTTTAAACAGTGCCACTAATGGAACAACCATTAGTACCTGTACCGGAAAATTTTATGACAGCGGCGGTGCATTAGGTGATTATAGCAAAAAAGAAGATTTTACTGTAACTTTTTGTTCTAATAACAGTTTCCCTTTAAATTTTAATTTTACATATTTTGAAGTGCATAGCACAGACGACGCTCTATTTATTTACAACGGTCCAAGTACAAGCTCGCCACTGATTAATAAATATTCAGGAAATAATCTCGCACCTTTTATAGTTACAGGAACTTGCCTGACTTTTAGATTTGTATCCGATGCCTCGTTTAACTGGCCAGGATGGGAGGCAGATATATCAACATTTGAAACATCACCAATATCTTCTGCAAGCATTGTAACTTGTGCCGGGACAACAGTTAATTATTCTGTTACCAGTCATCTGGGTTCGACATATAACTGGACAGTTTCTGACGGGACTCCTTCAACCTTTACAGGCGGAAACAATCTTAATGTTACATGGGATCTGCCGGGAGGAGTTGCCGCATTAATAAAAGTTGTTGAAATAAATAATAGTTGCGGAGGAAAAGATTCGAGTGAATTGAGAGTTGATGTTTTCAGTTCACCTGTTGTAGATTTTTCAGGACTTGTATCTCAGGCGATATGCGTTTCTGATAATGCGGTTTTCTCGGTATCTGCTACCGGATATAACCTGACTTACCAATGGCAGGAAGATGATGTAAATATTACTGATGGCGGAATCTATTCCGGGGCACTTACAGAAACACTTACATTAACCGTTCCTGGTGTTACGAAAAACGGCAAAAGATACCGTTGTATAGTTACGGGTGATTGCGCCGCTTTACCATTTACATCAAATGAAGCAATTCTGACAATTGATGCACAACCACCAACATGGACAACAGTCGCAGGATCTTTAAATCGCACCTTACAATGCAATGATGTAGCGGGGTTGACTGCGGCACAGGCATTATTTCCTGTTGCAACAGATAACACCGACAGCGATGTGACTAATATAGTCAAGACATCAGGTGCATTAGTTGCCGGCTCATGTCCCAATTCAGGAAGCTATACGAATACATGGACAGTAACGGATGCCTGCGGTAATATAAGTGCAGTATATACACAGTTAATCACAATAGTTGATACCCAGGCACCGGCCTGGACTACAGTAGCAGGATCTTTGAACCGCAACCTGTCATGCAGTGATGCCGCAGGCATGACAACAGCTCAGGCTTTATTCCCCGTAGCCTCAGATAACTGTGATGCAGATGTAACAAATATAGTAAAGACATCAGGAGCATTTGTTGCCGGCTCTTGCCCCAATTCAGGAAGTTACACGAATACATGGATAGTTACCGATGCCTGTGGAAATGCAAGTGCAGTATATATGCAGGTTATAACAATAACAGATACACAGGTACCCATATGGACTACAGCGGCAGGATCTTTGAATCGCAACTTGTCATGCAGTGATGCCGCAGGCATAACAACAGCTCAGGCTTTATTCCCGGTAGCCTCAGATAACTGTGATACAGATGTAACAAATATAGTCAAGACATCCGGAGCATTTGTTGCTGGCTCTTGCCCCAATTCAGGAAGTTACACGAATACATGGATAGTTACCGATGCCTGTGGAAATGCAAGTGCAGTATATACGCAGGTTATAACAATAGCAGATACACAGGTACCCACATGGACTACAGCGGCAGGTTCTTTGAATCGCAACCTATCATGCAGTGATGCAGCAGGATTAGCATCAGCCCAGGCATTGTATCCTGTAGCGACAGATAACTGTGATCAAGATGTAACGAATATTGTCAAAACATCCGGAGCATTTATTACAGGTTCATGCTCTTATTCAGGGAGCTATACCAATACCTGGACTGTAACTGATGAATGTGGTAATGTGAGTGCACTGCATTCACAGGTAATAACGATAGTTGATACGCAGGCTCCTACGTGGAGTACCGCTGCAGGATCTTTAAACCGTGACCTGTCTTGCAGTGATGCAGCAGGTATAGCAGCAGCTCAGGCATTATTCCCGGTAGCAGCGGATAATTGTGATCCGGATGTGACAGATATAATAAAGATATCGGGTGCATTTGTTGCCGGTTCCTGTCCCAACTCAGGGAGCTATACAAATACATGGACAGTTACTGATTTATGTGGAAATGTAAGTGCAGTTTACACACAGGTTATTACGCTCACTGATATTGAAGCGCCGGTAGTAACTGGCTCATTAACACCTGCTACAGTAGTGGGCTGCAGTGTTAGCGCCGCTCCGGCAGCAGTTACAACGGTAGCAGCTTTGGAAGCATTACCCGGAGGGATAACAATCAATGATGGTTGTACAACGGATGCTAATCTGGTTGTCACCAGCAGTGATGCTGTCTCGGGCACTTGTCCGATCATAGTCACAAGGACCTACACGATAAACGATGGGTGTGGGAATAGTGTTTCTGTGACACATATAATAACCATAAATCCAAACGACAACACACCACCGGTGATAACCGGAACAATAGCTGTGACCGATGCAGAAGGCTGTTCTGCAAGCGATGCACCAGCAGCAGTCACGACTGTGGCAGCGCTTGAAACGATGGGTTTGACTATCAGCGATGCTTGTACACCACACGCAAACCTTGTGGTTACAAGCAGTGATGCCTCATCAGGAACCTGTCCTGTAGTGATCACCAGAACCTACAATATAACAGATGGTTGCGGGAATACTCCTTCCGTTACACAAACCATAAATGTGGATGACACTACACCTCCTTCAATTACTGGTTGTCCGGTTGATATTTCTGTAAATAACGACCCTGGCAACTGTAACGCCGTTGTCACATGGATCAGCCCGGCTGTTACAGATAATTGCGGTTTATTGAGTGTAGTCTCCTCCCATAATTCGGGTGATGTATTCCCAACAGGAACAACTTTGGTTACATATACTGCAACAGATAATTGCAATAATATAACAACCTGCAGCTTTAATGTAATCGTAACCGACAACGAGTTACCAGTTATAACATGTCCCGTTCCTGTTTCAAAAAATGAGGATCCGGGATTAAGCTATGCCTCTGTAACTGTTCCGGACGCTGTTATTTCAGATAATTGTACATTATCAAGCCTTACCTGGTCAATGAGTGGTGCAACTACCGCAACATCACCAGCCACAGTAATTAACCAGATCGGTACTTACACCTTTAATACTGGCGAAACAACTGTAACATATATATTATTGGATGCCGCAGGAAACACAGCTACCTGTGATTTTAAAGTAACTATCATTCACCCTGTTCCGCTTTCAGGCGTTGCTACACCGAATAACGTTGCCTGTTTCGGCGGAAACACTGGCAGTGTAACAGTAACAGCCGCGGGTGGTTCAATCCCGTATGAGTATGGTATTGACGCAGGCAGTTACCAGCCTTCAAATATTTTTACCGCATTACCTTCTGGTCCTCATACTGTTACAATAAGAGATGGCTCATCCAACACAGTTGATATCATTGTAACAATAACCCAGCCTGCAGCACCCCTGAGTGTGACCACAACACAAACCAATAATGTCTGTTTTGATGCAGCCATCGGAACCGCAACAGCCACTGCTTCAGGAGGTACGGGACCATACAGTTATTCATGGAATTCTTTACCTGTCCAGAATTTAGCGACTGCTTCAAATCTTAAGGCAGGGACCTATACTGTGACAGTTACTGATAATAACGGTTGCACAAAAACCGCTGATGTAACTATAACACAACCGGCATCAGCTGTGGCAGTTACGATTTCAAAGATTGATGTCCTTTGCTTTGGAGGAACAAACGGCAGTGCAACTGCAGTAGGATCGGGCGGAACCGGACCATACAGCTACTCATGGAACACTTCCCCATTTCAAAATAATGCAACAGCTACCGGTTTTATTGCCGGAACTTATACAGTCACTGTAACAGAATCCTTTGGATGCAGTGTTTCCGGTACTGTACAAATTGCTGAGCCTGCTGAAATATCAATTGCAGAAACACATCAGGATGCATCCTGTCCGGATGAATCTGATGGATCTATTACTCTAACACTTACAGGTGGAACACCACCTTATGCAGTGTTATGGTCCGATGCCAATCCGGCACAGAACAGAACAGATTTGCCTCAGGGTACTTACAGTTTAATCGTAACTGATGGTAATGGTTGTAACAAACCTCTTGATATTGATATTGGTGTTACCGGAACATTCAATTGTGTTGTTGTGCCTGATATAATTACTCCAAATAATGACGGTTTTAACGATAAATGGGTAATGAAGAATATTGACCTCTATCCGGATGCAGAAGTCCTGATCTATAACAGATGGGGTGAACTTGTCTTCAGGACAAAAAATATTCTTGCCGACCCATGGGATGGCACTTTTAAAGGGAAACTGGTTCCGACTGACTCTTATCATTACATTCTTTATCTTAATGATGGATCTAAGCCTAAATCAGGTGTGATAAGTGTAATTCGATAATTATTGCTATAAAAAGAAGACAAAAAATATGAGCCATTTTAAAAGAATATTGTCAGCCGTTGTTTTGAGTTTTATTCTGGGAGCTGCAATGGCGCAACAGATACCAATGTACAGCCAGTACATCATGAATGGATTTCTCATAAACCCGTCATTAGCCGGGCGCGATGGCTATACAACTATCAACCTGACTGTCAGGGAACAATGGGTTGGTTTAAAAGATGCACCAAGTACCTATGCTGCCAGTTTTCAGACACGTATACTTAAGAACAGTTATATCTCTAAATCCACATCGGTGATCAGAAAACTGGTGATGCCAACCAAAGGTGGGAAAGTAGGAGTCGGCGGATATGTTTTTAACGACAATAATGGCATAATGAGGCGTACAGGTATTCAGGCAGCATATGCTTATCATATTCCGATGGGAGTAACCAACGATATCCCTAATACTTTATCATTTGGCCTTGCTGTGACCGCATATCAGTACGCAGTTAATATTGATGGGCTTATCTATGATCAGAATGATCCTTTGCTCAATTCTTTTGACAGACGGGTTTTTATCCCGGATTTCAACTTTGGAACAAGTTTCGCTACAACCAAATATTATGTGGGCTTTTCTATGACTAACCTCTTAAGGGGTTCCTTAATATTTGCTGATACTTCGTCAACCAGACGGAGAGAACTGGGACATTATTTTCTTTCGGGAGGAATGAAATTTCCCCTTGCTGATGACTGGTTACTTGAACCGTCGGGATTTATCAAATCATCCGACATGTTTTTCAAAGCTATACAAATGGATCTTTCAACAAGGGTCTATTATAAGAATGACTATTGGGCAGGCTTATCATGGAGAACAGGTGATGCCTTGATCATTATGATGGGATTGAAATATGACAGATTTTATTTTGCATATGCCTATGATTATACATTAACTGATATCCGTAGGCAAAGCATTGGAAGCCATGAACTTACTCTTGCTGTTAAGTTTGGGGAGAGCGCACGCAGATATCACTGGATAAACGCCTATTGAGGAAACTGATTTTTAATATATGTCAAAAGGTATCGCACTTAAATTGACTGGTACCATATCGCTGATTATCTTTACATTATTTAATGGATATTCGCAGGAACCAGAGGTACCTTCCGTCAGGCTCATGTTCTATAATGCTGAGAACCTGTTTGATATTTATGATGATCCACTGACCGAAGACGATGACTTCCTTCCGGATGGATTAATGCGATGGAATTTCACAAGATACAACAGGAAAATCAACTCATTATACAAAACAATAATTGCTGCCGGCGATTGGAATCCACCTGCTGTTGTTGCATTATGTGAAATTGAGAACAGAAAAGTGCTGGAGGACCTTCTCTACGGAACAAACCTGGTAAAATTTAATTATGGTATTATTCATGAGGATTCTCCTGATCTGAGAGGTATCGATGTATCGCTGATTTACCGGAAGGATCAGGTTAAAATTATTTCTTACAGATACTGGATTCCAAAAGAATTTGAAACGGAGGCTTTCGCATCAAGAAGCATCCTTTATGTTAAGTGCGTTGTACAGGGCGACACTCTACATTTGTTTGCAAACCATTGGCCCTCAAGGAGAGGAGGGGTGCTCGCAGCCGAAAAATACAGAATGGATATTGCCGAACTGGTCAGAAGTAAAATTGATTCAATTTCGGTAACAAGCAGTTCCCGTGCAAAGGTTATAATTATGGGGGATTTTAACTGCACACCGGAGGATCCCGCAATAAAGAGAATGACAACTCCAACCAGAACGGGTATCGCACTTGTGAACCTTTCGGACACTCTTTCACAAAAAGGTTTTGGTACCTATCGTTATATGGGTATATGGGAATTGATAGATCAGATAATTGTCTCAGATTGGCTTTTAAAAAGTAAATCAGGATTATCGGCGACAGGGAGGAGTTTCAGAATTTTTAAACCTGATTTTCTTCTGAAAAATGATCCGAAATACCCAGGATTAAGCCCATTTGCAACTTATCTGGGGTACCGGTACCAGGGAGGGTACAGTGACCATTTACCGGTATTGCTCGATTTGATATTCAATTAGAGGAGTCAACAGGAGTCAGCCCAATCTCTTTTCCCTTTCTGATCATAAGTCTTCTTGCAGCTTCATGTTCATTTGGGATAATACCATCGAGAATGGCTTCTCTTATTGCGTTTTTTATTATTCCCACTTCTCTGCCGGGTGTGATACCGAAAGTCATGATGATTTCACTTCCATCAACAGGCGGCTGGAATTTCCGGATAGCATCTTTCTCTTCAATCTCTTTAAGTTTGGTTCTCACCTGTTTGAAGTTCTCAAGATGTTTTGTCTTTTTAGCCTGGTTCTTTGAGGTAATATCTGCTTCACTTAAAAGCATAAGATCATCAATGTCATCTCCTGCTTCAAATAGCAATCTTCTTACTGCTGAGTCTGTTACCACCTCCTGTGAAAGAGCAATCGGACGTAAATGAAGGTCAACAATCTTCTGGACATATTTCATCTTTTCATTCAGGGGAAGTTTTAACTTTCTGAATATATCAGGTACCATCTTCGATCCTAAATATTCATGTCCATGAAATGACCAGCCGGCTTCCGGCGAGTATTTTTTTGTCAGCGGTTTGGCTATGTCATGTAAAACAGCAGCCCATCTGAGCCAGATATTATCAGTGTGTTTGCTGATATTATCAAGCACTTTCAGTGTATGTTGAAAATTATCTTTGTGTGCCTTACCTTCCTTCTTTTCGATACCCTTTAAATTATCGAGCTCAGGGAATATGATCTTTAGCAGACCAGCCTTTTCGAGTAAAAGAAAGCCACTCGAAGGTTTATCGCACAATAATATTTTATTCAGTTCAGTTGTGATCCTTTCAAACGAAACAATATTTATTCTTTCGGCATTTTCAGCAATTGAATTAAAAGTTCTTTCTTCAATCGTGAAATTGAGCTGGGTAGCGAACCGGACAGCTCTCATCATTCTTAGAGGATCGTCAGAAAAAGTCTTATCGGGATCGAGTGGTGTTCTGATTATTTTATTCTTCAGATCATCTATTCCTCCGAAAGGATCAAGAAAATCACCGTATGTCTCTTTATTCAGGCTTATAGCCAGAGCATTGATAGTAAAATCTCTTCTATCCTGATCATCTTCCAGCGACCCATCTTCAACGACAGGTTTTCTCGATCCACGGTCATATGACTCCTTCCTCGCACCAACAAATTCAATTTCATAATCATCATACCTGAGCATTGCTGTTCCAAAATTCTTAAAGACAGTTACCTTTAATCCGGGACTTATTCTTTTTGCCACTTTTCTGGCTATTTCAATTCCGCTTCCAACAACAACAATATCAATATCCTTAGCGGAGTGATCCCTTTTAAGAAGATAATCTCTTACATATCCGCCGATTACGTATGCCTTAACGTTTTCAGAAGACACAACCTCCGAAAGAAGCATAAAAATTTTGTCATTTAGACATATGTTCATATATAGATATGACAATTTGTTAAATAATCCTGACAAAGTTACAATTAATACTCAATTTTTATTAAATTATGAGAGTCATGGCTAAGTGGCATAAAGGTTGCTATATTTTGAACAAATATATTTACCGGATGTTAATTAAATAAAAAAAGTATGGTAGAACATTTAACAAAAGAGACGTTTTTGAAAAAGGTATTCAATTATGAATCAAATAAAGAGTGGAAATTTGAAGGTGAGAAACCTTGTATAATTGACTTTTATGCTGACTGGTGCGGACCATGTAAAATGGTTGCCCCTGTTCTTGAAGAACTGGCAGCAGATTATGATGGCAAGATTGATGTATATAAGATTGATACTGAGGCCGAGCAGGAGCTTGCTTCTGTTTTTGGGGTAAGGAGTATACCTTCTTTGCTATTTGTTCCTTCAGAGGGTCAGCCACAGATGGCAATGGGAGCTTTACCTAAAGATGCATTTGTCAAAGCATTTAAAGAGGTCCTTGGCGTAGAGAAATAAGGTTTTTCCGGAAATAAGTGATTTTCTTACAAAATATTTGGAAAAAAGCGAAACATTTTCAGGTATATTTCCGTTTAATTATTAAAAGACAGTTTCGAAGGATTAATATAGGTTTTTTCATAGTTTTAGGTTTAGGGTAGTAAATTAGTAAAATCAGGAGTGAAATCCTGATTTTACATTTATACAAGATCCTTAAAGATACTGTTTATTTCCTCCTCTGTCGATCTTAATTTTTTCTGACATTGCTTTATCAGTTCAGAAGCACGTTTTACTTCTACTGACAACTTATCAATATCGAGATCTCCGCTTTCAATATTACGGAGTATCTTTTCAATCTCTGAAACCGCATTATTAAATGAAAATTCTTTTTTTGCCATTTTTAAAATATTTTGAGATTATATAAACTGATCCTTTAATTTCAACATATTCAACACTCTTCACCTTTCTCCTTTTGCCTTTCACCTTTTGTCTTTTTACTTTTATCTTTTG